>Ga0209355_1000491_pt1 | contig 23785 bp, 25 predicted proteins | sample LauGreSBDMM110SN_3_FD_187563 | JGI IMG/M metagenome (GOLD analysis project Ga0209355, IMG submission 187563) | Freshwater lake microbial communities from Lake Michigan, USA - Sp13.BD.MM110.SN (SPAdes) (version 2) | ecosystem: Environmental > Aquatic > Freshwater > Lake | place: Lake Michigan... | reverse complement strand
TATATTAACACTATATTAAAAGATTAGCTCAGTTTTTCAAACAATTGAATAGCTTGGTCGCACGCTAACTGTTCAGCCTTTTTCTTAATTTTGTGCTCGGCTTTAGTCAAAAATACTAATAATTTGTCTTGTTTTTCAAGACATTCGTGAATGCTTTTAAATGAACCAAGACTATCAAATGAACAGGCATCACTAATTTTAGCATTATGAATATTTTGGCCAAAACAAATATATACACCCATTACATAATATCTATCATTATCATCGGCGTCGTCCAATTTAGGAGTTTTTAGTTCAACATAGTCAGGTGTAATTTTAAACTCTTTTTGAATAATTACTTGTAGTTTATTTTTATAATTATCATCATTATTAATTAAGTTAGTCCAGTCTACATGCTTTTCAAACACATTTTCTACAAAAGTTTGCGCCATTTGTAATCCTGGACCACATTTAAATACATTTTCAAACCACCCATATTCATCTTTAATAGAAATGCGATTATAGTCAAGGAAAATTGCGCCAATAAATGCTTCAAACAAACACCCTAGTTTTTTTAAATTATTGCGAATGTTTTTTTCTTCAGCATGTCTCGAAATAACATAATATTTTTGAAGTCCCATTTCAAGCGCTAATTTACCAATATGTTCGTTTTTAACTAAGGCAATTTTCTTTTCTGTCATAAAACCTTCATCTGCTTTAGGAAATCGTTTATATAAATAATATTTAGTAATAAGTTCTAAAACTCCATCACCCAAAAACTCTAGACGTTCATTAGATTTGGTTTTTAACGGTAAACAATCATTTGGTTTACTAGCAATAATAACATTAGACATTGAATTTTCTAATTTAGGACGTTTTGTATATGATTTATGAACAAATGCTCGTTTATATAGTTCAATATTAAATGGTTTAGCAAAAATTCCGTAGCTTGCTAATAATTCTTGAACGTTAGCGCTAACAATTTCTTTATTGTTATTATTATATGGATTAAATATTAGTTCATCATTATTATTAATAATATCATTATCAAGTTTGATGTTATTAATAATTAAATTATTGAACGTTTCAGAACTATCATCTTGGTCTTCATGTTCTGAATTAATGTCTAATAAACAATTATTGTATAATACCATAGCACTTAACTTATAAATTACTATAGTTTTAAATCATTATTATTTAAGACAATTTTTATTTTTATTTTTAATATTTTTAATATTTTTAATATTTTTAATATTTTTAATATTTTTAATATTTTAATATATTATAAAAGAAATGCCTGGTAAAAAAATTAGTAGATTAGGTAGCAATCTATATACAAATAACACATGCCAATTTGGTTCAATGGCTGGATTAAACTCAACTGTAGGTGTAAGACCAAACGTTACAGGAATAAATGGCTACAAATATTTGCGAACTGCCGCAAATGGATTAGATTGGGTAACAGGAGCATCACTAAATAGTGCCGAACGAGGCCAAGGTTGTGGGTTAGACTTACCATATGGTGATAGATGTGACAAAGGAAAATTATGTATTAAATTTATTGGTTATGAAACTTCTAACTTTTATCATAAAACAGGACGCGGTAAGCTTTTAAGTTAAATTAATATTAGTGTAAACAATATAAGTATTATTTTATAAATTATTTAAGTAATTTATAAACTATTTGCCTATGCAATTATTAGTAGATGCTCGTGAGCCAAAATCATTAGTAGCTAATCTAACTGTTTTAAAAGAAAAGTCTAATATTAATGTTAGCATTATTCAAAAGAACTTGACTATTGGTGATTATATTTTTTATGATGAAATCAATAGTAAAGAGTTATTAATAATAGAGCGTAAATCTTTAGCAGACTTAGAGTCTTCAATTAAAGATGGTCGCTATAAAGAACAATCTTTTAGACTAAATGAAACAACACTACACAATCATAATATAATATATTTATTAGAAGGAGCCATTATTAACTATAAAAATACGGATTTTAAGAACACATTGTATTCAACCTTATTTTCTCTCAATTATTATAAAGGTTTTTCGGTTATTAATGTATTAAATCAAACTGAGACTTGTGATTTATTGCTTGCTATTGCTAGCAAATTAATTCGTGAAAATAAGCCAGGATTTTATTGTCAATCATTAACTAGTACTAACTTAGTAAACCCAGAATATAGTGTTGCATTAAAATCCACAAAAAAATCTCATATAACAAAAGATAATATATTTACTATTATGTTAAAACAAATACCAGGTATTAGTAATGTTAGCGCATTAGCACTAGTGAGTGAATTTAAAACTATGGAAAATTTATTGGCTTCTCTCAAAACTGACACATTTAATTTTGAAAACATTAAATTAGAAAGCGGACGCAAAATAAACAAAAATATTATAAGTGCTTTAAAAGAATATCTTATTTAAATAAATAAATAAATAAATAAATAAATAAATAAATAGTTAGCTATTTATATATAATTATGGGAACTACCAATAAAGAGGAAACCATGTCTAGTGCTCTGGATGAGCTATTTACACAAATTAAAAGCAAACTAGATAACAAACAGGACCAGGAACAGGAAAACGATGAAGGATTAAGTACATCTACATCCTATAGTCAATTAGAGGCAAGTATAACTGCCGATGATACACAATATAAATATCTCGAAAAATCTTTTCCTATTAGTAAGTCTGTTTTAAAGGAAAATTTACCGGCTCTATTTAAAATTATAGACACAATTAGTGTAAATAATATTATTTATGAGGATAGTGTCATGGTTAATATGTTATTAAATGATATTTTATTTAGTGAACTAAAGAAAATAGATAAGAATGTAGAAGGCTTTTATAAAACTATAGAATTAGACAAACAACCCAGTACATGTGACGGAGATACACAAAATAACCCAACAAAACCAAGTTATGAGCCCCTAGATGTAGTCTACAAAATTGAACAAAAAGCGTATATTCTGACTTATCCCGACTTTTTAGAGGATGCTTTTACTACTATAGTAAATAAAATACAAAAAAATCCACTCTTAGCTAAGATGGTAACTATAAAACAAGGAACTAAATCAGCAAGCATGGAACAAACAGTTGAACAAACAGTTGAACAAACAGTCGCCGCAACGACATTGGCAGCGACATTGGCAACAATAGCTGCCGTAGAAAATGCTAAGCTGCCTCGTGCCTAAGACACCCAAGCTGCCGCCGTCGCCCAAGCTGCCACCGGGCGGGCTCGCGGATGCCAGCCCAGGCTGGTTCGACGGGGCATCGTGGGGCTTTAGTGATATGGGGCTTTAGTGATAACTATTAACAAGTATTAACAAGTATTAACAAGTATTAACAACAATTATAATCAACAACCATAAAATTCAAATTTGTTAATAAATAATTTACATAATTTTTTGATTTATGTGATTTATTTTTATGTAATAATTTTTTAGAGTATAAATTCAAAAAATAAGATTTTTTAAAGGTTCTTTTTTTGCTAGGTTTTGCCAAACTAATATATTTTTTATAAATAGTATAACTGGCATTAATTAGTGAAAATGTGTTATGTGTTAAACTATAATTTCTTAACATTATAAATAGTTGTTCAATTGGATTATTAGGATTAATTTTTATATCTAGTTTCAAAGTATCTAATTTAGGTTTCAACGTGTCATGTCTAAAATTAAATATATTAGAACTAATAACATTTTCTACATTATGTATTAATAATGATTTAAAAAAAATATAACTCAAAACATGGGAAGTTTCATTATATAAAACGGGACCATTTTTTGTAATAGTTGTTAAAAACTGTGCATAGTTAAGTTTATTTACATGTAATATTTTAGCTACTTGAAAAAAAGAATGACAAACTTCTATTTTATAAAATCTCTCAAATAGTTCTATTAATTTTACAAAAGTAAGACTATTATTATAGCAATAAATAAACGTATGAATTATAAAAGCCCAAAATTCAGTAATTGCTTCATTTAGTCCAATTTTGTTATAACTTGATGCACTTGACTCAATATTGAATGTCTTTATTAGGGTTTGAAAATTAGTATTAGACTCATAATTTGTATGTAATACTTTGTCTACATTATAAGAATGTAGAGTTTCATGAATAAACACTTTAAAAAATTCATGCTTACGGTATATGTATATAGTTCCTGTTTTTAAGCAAGGATAAGTTAAACCAGTATTAATATTAAGCGCTCCAAGAACCTTGTTTGTATATAATTCAAATTTTTTAACAAAATGTGTCATAAAAATAGTTAATTGTAGTCCGTTAGTATTACATATATTAGTCGTAGCTTTTTCACTATTAGTAGAGACCTTTTTATTATTTGTTATATTTATAATAACTTGTAAAAACAGTAACATAGTTTTTACACAATTATTGAGTTTTTTAATATTAAGTTTAGTTTTATCATAAATTATAAAATTAAATGTAAATGTTTGTTCATTAATAATATTTTCATAAGTAATCATGGAACAATTATTTATATTAGCATCAATAAATTCAACTATTGTATTATCAATATATTGATTATTTGAAAATGTAGTTTTTAAAATATTTGTTATTTTGGCTTTTGCTACTTCATATGGCACATTAACTCTTGTGCTATCTATATTAATTTTATTAATAATCGGTTCGTGCTCTTTAAATTCTAAATATAGTTTGTTTAACAAATGTTTAAAATTGCTATTTTTATTATGCGAAAATAGATTAGCTATAGCTAAACTCTTATTTTTAAATTGGCTTGATTTATACACATTATATAAATAGTTAGATTTTTGTGAGAGTTTAAAAAATGGATTTTGATTTGAACTAGCGTTATTTAAACTAGCGTTATTTAAACTAGCGTTATTTAAACTAGCGTTATTTAAACTAGCGTTATTTAAACTAGCGTTATTTAAACTAGCGTTATTTAAACTAGCGTTATTTAAACTGGCGTTATTTAAACTAGCGTTATTTAAACTAGCGTTATTTAAACTAGCGTTATTTAAACTGGCGTTATTTAAACTGGCATTATAAGACACCATATATATACTTATTATATAAGTATAATAAATAATATGTATAATAAATAATATGTATAATAAATAATATATAGTAAGTTATTTATAAATAACTTAAACTTTATTTAAACTTATTATTAAAATAATATTAAGTATTAGTAATAATGAATATAATTGATGTAACACATAATAAAAAAGTTAATACAAGCTCTAAAAAAATGATAACCAAAAATGCTATGTTAGAATATTATTTTAATCGTCCTATAATTGCTAGTCATTGTAAAGACACTGTAAAAGTATATGCGTTTACTATTCCAACTATTAAAGAGTTCGCACATATTTATACAATAAATTATAAAGTGCCTGAATTAAAAATTATACAAAAACACTATAATATTAAATGTAGTGGAAACAAAGAACACTTAAAACAATACTTATATAACTACCTGTTTTACTCATATAAAATAAGTATAATACAGAAAAACGCTAGAGCTTTATTAGTAAAAAAATATATAAAATTTCACGGTCCAGCATTTTATAATCGCAGTATATGTTCAAATGATGTTGATTTTTGTACGTTAGACACATTATCTAGTATTCCATATAATCAATTTATTAGTTTTAAAGATGAAAACAGACATATTTACGGATTTGATATAATCTCATTATATACATTATTTAAAACTGGACTATTAGCAATGAAAAAAACTAATAACGCAATAACAAATGACAGCTATGTAGATGTAGAAAATCCATTTACAAAGCAAAAATTTAGCGCAAATATATTAAAACAATTGATTGGCTATATTAATATTAGTAGAGTATTAAAGATTTTTATTAATTTGGAATATGATGAGCTTATTGCTGTTTCAGACAGCAAGCAAATAGAAATGAAAATATTAACATTATTTCAAAAAATAGATAGTTTAGGTAACTATACAAATATTAAATGGTTTTTAGAATTGGATAAAAAGCAGCTAATACGCTTTATTCGCGAATTAATGGATATATGGAATTATAGAGCAAATTTAACATATGAAGTAAAGCGCGAAATAGTGCCTCATCGCAGTGATCCTTTTCATGATAGAACTATAAATCCAAATATGCTAGGTCAATATAATTTTATTCAAATTAGAAAATATTGTATTACAGTTATTGACATATTAATTAATTCCGGACTTAATAGTGGTTCATGTTCTTTAGGCAGTTATTATGTATTATGTGCGCTAACAACAGTATCTAAAGATGCAGCCGAAACATTGCCTTGGTTATATGAAGCAACAATATATTAAATTATAAAACTAAAAACTAAAAAGTAAAAACTAAGAAACAAAAACCTTTTTTAAACGCATAAATGTCGTTTAAAAATGTTATTATTATTAATATAATATAATTAATAATAAAACAACTTAAAAGAATAAATGTATTATAAAATATAAAATGCCATCGAAACCATCTCAAAAAAAAACTGACCCCTTGGCAGTTGTTGCTCCCGAAGTTGTTGCTCCCGCTCCTGTTCCTGAGCCATCGAAGAAGTCCAAAGCACCAAAAGTATCTGATGAAGTTGTTGCGGAAAAGAAGGCACCAAAGGCTAAAACTACCCCTAAATCCGAGGTAACTGTTGCTCCTGAACCGGTTCCTACACCAGTTTGCGAAATGGACAACGTAGTTGTTTCGGATGCGGTTGAACATTCTATTAGTACTGGATTTACTGATTTCATTGGTCGTTTCCAGTCTATGATTACTCAGTTCAATACGCTTAAAACCGAACTCCGTAATCTAGAAAAGGCTACATCCAAGCAGCTAAAAATCGCACAAAAGCTAAACAACAAAAAGCGTCGCAAGGGTTCGCGTGCGCCAAGCGGTTTTGTTAGACCCTCACTAATTAGCGAGGAACTAGCTACCTTTTTAGGCAAACCAGCTGGCTCCGAAATGGCTCGCACTGATGTTACTCGTGAAATTAACAAGTACATTCGGGCAAACAGTCTTCAGGACAAAGAAAACGGCCGCAAAATTATCCCAGACAAGCCTCTAAAAACTTTACTAAAGCTAGAGGACACTGTTGAACTAACTTATTTCAATCTTCAGAAATATATGGGACCCCACTTTCCTAAAGTAGTAAAGGTTGTTCCAGTAGTTCCAGTTTCGGTTCCAGTTCCAGTTCCAGTAATGTAAATTAATAATATTTAATATTTAATGCGCAATCAAGCATTAAATATTAAAACTTTGTATAATAAAAAACTTTGTATAATAAAAATTGAAAGCACATTATACAGTTTATAATTCTTAAATAAGGAACTAATAATATGAAACAACTAACTAACACACTCATTGTAATCAATATGGTTCTATTAATTTTCAATATGTTCTTTGCTATAAAGTATGCTTTAGAATATATGTTACTGCCTGATTTAGTGCCTTTAATTTGGTTTATAGTTGCTCTTCCTACCCCATATTATGCAACTATGTTAACAGGACCACTACTAAGTTTAAAATAAAAATAATATTACTAGTTATTATTTAAAAATTAAATAATAATATTATTAACTGCATTTTTTAATGTTAGGACTGCTAATGAATAGTATTTTTAATTATAAGTTAATTAAAACCAACGAATTTTTTTTAATTTCAAGATTCAGACATAGTCATATTATTTATAATACATTAACAAAATCGTTATTGATTGATAATTCTCTCAAAAAAGATTTAGAACTGGCACAAAAAAGAAAACTTTTAAACGCAAAATCAAAAGCAAAATATAATGATGCTAAAGAAGTATTTAATTCCTTTCAAAGTATTGAAATGAGTGAAAGCCATAACATTCAACCATATATTAGAAATAAAAAATAACTAGCTTAGTCTAATTTTTAGTGTAATATTCTATTAAGTGTAGCGCGAGATAATTCTAAATCACGTAACAATTGTTCTTTTGTTTGTTTTTCTGCTTGTTTTTTATTAGGTTCATCACAATAACTACTTAAAGTTTCAGCCAATGAATTTTTAATAGACTCAACATCTATGATTTGTTTTGCTGTTAGCTTTAAATCATTATTCGAGCTACATTTTTGTACTATAGCATTTATTATGCTTTCTCCATTTGCGCCTAATATTTTAACAAGTCTTTCATCAGACGTAGTTGCACTTGATTCAAGTGTTTCATTGTTTTGAGAACAGTTCAAACCTAATCCATCAGCTAATATTGTAATAAGTTCTTCTAAGTTACTATCTTCGTTTATAGTTTTCAATAACTCAACAATGCGTATATAATGTTTAGGTTTTAGGTGTAAAAAATCAAAATAAGTCATTAAAGTTTCTGTTAAAGCACTAGTCTCTAGTATGTTAATGCCTTTAAGTAATTTAGCTATTGTGTCTAATAATGAATTAGCTCCACCTGCAATCAGTTTAAAAAGTGAAGTGTAATCTGGAATAGGCTCTTTACTGTGTACGTGTTCTTTACAAGCAGGACAGGTCCAATGATTCAGATTAAACCAGTCATCTATACACTCACTATGAAATAAATGTCCACATTTATGTAGACGTGTAATTGGCTTATCAGGGTCATCCTGGAATTTCTCGAGACACACTGCACATACATCGTCATCGGTATATGCTATAAACTTCGGCGCATAGCCCTTTTCATACATCCCCGGACGATATATAGGCACTACTTGCGCTGGTTGCATTTCTATATCTTGCCCTGGATTTTCTCTTGGATTTGGTGCAGATTGTAGACGTCTTGGGTGTGTTGTTGGCGATTGTAAATTTCTACCTATAGTATGCACACTATCACGTAACGCTCCAACCCCATAAGACACGTGGTCTCCAATGGCTCTCATATTACATATACATATACATACTAATCCCAATGAACCTGCTATCAATACTACCAGAAGCCCCGGTTGTTCCAGAATAAAACTCTGTGGTTGCGGTAACACCGAACCGAGAGAGTTAGGGGGTCGCGACGGACGAATCGATGGAGGGCGCGAAGGCAGGGGTGGCGGACGCGATGGTGGGTTGCGCCACGACGAGGACGAGGGCGGTGGGGGCGAGGGCGAGGGCGGTGGGGGCGACGGCGAGGGCGGGGAGGGCGATGGAGGCGGCGGCGAGTTCGGTGGCACCAATGGCGGCACTGCTGGCGGGTTCAGTGGCGACACTACTGGCGAGTTCGGAGACGGTTGCAATGCAAAAGTCAGTTCAGGCGGAGGAGATGATTCCCACCCTGGACCCATTGGCGGTGTATATGAAGATTCACTATCTTCTAGTCCGCCTCCAATATGTTGTCTTACATTGTAATAATGCCTAGTCTTTCTATATGATTTGTGCTTTGATTTTTTTAATGTGCAGTTGCGACGTTTAGTTTTATTTTTCCTTTGTTTCTTTAAATGTTTAGTTTTATTTTTCCTTTGTTTCTTTAAATTTTTTTGTTTACGACTTTTGAAAGCTACCATAATTTATATATATTACATAATATTAAAAATTATAAATGTTGCTAAAATTTAACTATTAAAATTAGCAAGAGCCATGGAACTGAGGTATGTAAAAAATAAATAAATAAATAAATAAATAAATAAATAAATAAATAAATAAAATTTAAATAATAAAAAAAATTGATTTAAGAAAATAATAAGTATATTATTAGTATTATACTATTAGCTATGGCGACTATTGTAATGTCAAATGATTTCAATGCTTCTACTGATTTTGTGTATACTAAGGCAAAATTAAATGAGCGCGGCGGAAAATCAATTGGTATTATTAACAAATCAAATAAGAAGGCGCTATATTTACAAACACCACTTATGTTAACGTGGGGTGTAAATGAGTATGTCGATGATAATACACAAAAGAAGTCGTATGACTTAGCGCTTCAGTTTCCAAATGATGAATACAATAATCCAGAATGTGATGCCTTTCTTAAAAATATGCAAGAACTTGAAATGCGTATTAAGAATGATGCCATTACTAATTGTAAAGAGTGGCTAAACAAGCCAAAGATGAGCCCGGATGCTGTTGATGCTCTTTGGAGTTCTATGCTAAAGTATCCAAAGGATAAGGCAACCGAAGAACCAGATAAGACACGTGCTCCATCACTAAAGGTTAAAATTCCTTATTGGGAAGGCCTATTTAAGAATGTTGAAATTTATAGTGAAAATCGTGCTTTACTGTTTCCAAATGATGATGGTGTTCCAATTAATGAACTTATTGGTAAGGGTTCAAATGTGGCAACTATTATTCAATGTGGTGGCATTTGGGTAGCTAATGGTAAATTTGGAGTAACTTGGAAGCTATTTCAAGCAGTAGTTAAGCCAAAGACTAGTTTAAGTGGTAAATGCCATATTGTGCTATCTGATAAAGACAAGGAGAAGCTAACAAGCGCAATTCAAGCCGACGACGATGATGACGATGAACCAGTCGTTGTTCCAAGTATTACACAAGTTCCAGACAGTGACGATGAAGAAGTTCCTGAAGTAGTTGTAAAGAAGGACGACCTAAAGGACGAAGTAAAGAATGAACAAAAAGACGAAGTAACTGAAGAACAAGTAAAGCAAGTCGCAGTTGAAGATGCGCCAAAAAAGAAGCGAGTTGTTAAGAAGTAAATCTATAAACTATAAACTATAAACTATAAACTATAAACTATAAACTATAAACTATAAACTATAAACTATAAACTATAAACTATAAACTATAAACTATAAACTAATTAAAAACAGCATATTTTTTTTCATTTTTCCATTTTTCCATATTTCCATATTTTTTATATTATTTTAAAAACAATATAAAAAATAACTAACTCCTAGTCTAAATGTATATGAAATACAATAGCACTTTTAACGCTATTGTCTAATATATTATTGCTATTAATGTTAGGAATTCCTTGATTTTCTAGTATATAAGTTTGATACTTAGCCAGCTTTAAATTATTAATAATAATGCTATAATCATTATTGTCTATAGTAATAATTAAACTATTAACATTATTGGCAATATTTTCTAATAAGGTGCTAAATTTATTTTTATAAGTATAATGAATAATATTACTGCCATCTAGATATACATTACTAGGCAATAGTGGATAAATTTTGATAATAGCATTTTCAAATGCTAACTCATTATGCCATAATGGAACATATACATATTCATTGGCTATAGTTAACTTATAAATATCACTATTTAACAAGTTTGAAATAGTAGGATTAATTATGTATATATCTTTTTTTTCTAAAATATTAACAATAATTTTTTTAATAATATTAACAATCTTATTTGTTAGTAACGAGCTAGCATTGAATTTTATTAATAGTAAATAAATATCTTCCAATATTATTAATGACAATTTAGAAAATAAGGTTTCTATAACTATAGTTAAATGTTTATTGGCTTCTAATTTTAAATCTTCTAAATTTAAATCTTCTAAATTTAAATCCTGTAAATTTGATTCATTATTATTGTTACTATAATAATTTATAACATAATTTATAAAACTAATTAACAACTTATTATAAGAATTGTCTGTGTTTTCACCTGTTAAGTCATCGCCATTTAAGTCATCGCCATTTAAGTCATCGCCATTTAAGTCATCGCCATTTAAGTCATCCTTTTTTAAGTGATGTTCGCTTATTAGTCCTTTTAATAAACTAAACGCACAATTAATATTTTGAAATATTAATGTGGAATTTTCGGTATTACTATTTTTATCAGGATGATAAAGTAATGCTTGTATATGATAATGCTTTTTCAGTTCATTATAACTAATATGTTGAATATTTGTTATATTGTAATTTTGTATATTCAAAATAACAATAGCATCACTTATTTTCATTTGCTAGCTCTATTAAATATAATGTAAAACTTTCTAAATGAAAGATAGGTCTATAATTATTATTATAATTTTTGAAAAATATTAAACTGTGTATTATTAGGTCACATATAGAGTTAACGTTAATAATTTTTCTTAAAATTAAATTTTGTATTATATAAAAAAAACACTCTTGACTATTTAAGTTATAAATTAATATATCATATAACAGTGTTCTTATATTTCTAATATTATAATTATTGCTTGTTAATGTATTAATATATGTTTCGCATATAGATTTATGATGTTCAATATAATTAATGTTATTAGAAATATCTAATATACTATATATATTTGGATTATTTACTTTATATATAAGACTTTCCAAATCTAATGTATTGTCATTATTTTTTTCAGCAATTTTGTCTTCAACAATCTTGTCTTCAATAGTCTTGTATTCGACAGTCTTGTATTCTACAGTCTTGTATTCGAGAGATTTAGATCTAAAAAACTGTTTATTTGCTTTATTGGATAATGCATATATATTTTTTTTAGTTAATTTCGAAAAATAAAGAATTTTTGATACATTAATAATTTTATCAGGTATAAAACTAATACATTCTGTTATTATAATAAATCGAATTAATATACTAGAAAACAATTCTCTCTGCATATAATTATATAATAAATCTAGTAAGTCGCAGTTTATTTTATCAAAATTACGCAACACTATATAGCCCTTTTTCACATCAGAAGAGGCAATTGAGTTATAAATAATATTATATATATCATTCCATAAACTTTTGCTATTGTAAATAAAATTTTCTATATCAATCTCATAATGTATATCACTAATTTTTATGTAGAACTCCGTTTTGGGCACGCTTATATACAACTTTTTCTCATATTTTAAACTACTAGGACTAAAATATTGAATTAATTTTAAAGCACTCTTATATTTATAAGAGCACGGAGGACCATAAAAAATATAGTTGCTAAATTTATCATATTTAGAAACAGTAGTATTTTCATCATTTATTATAGCCAACAATTCTTTATTAAAACTATATACACTATTGTCGTTTATTATTTCACAATAACTTTTTTTTAATGATGTCATACTTATTTTACATTATAAAATTTAATTTAAATATTAATAACTTACTATTTTATAGTTAATTAGTGTGTTCTAGAATTTTATTTAATAGCAATAAAAGTGATTTTTGTTTAAATATATTATATAAATAAATTAAAACTAATACTAATTACTATACTAACAGTTAGAGTAAATAGTATGATTTGTGAACCATTAGAGAGTATAAATTATGAGGCTATAATTTTAAATGAACCTGTAAAAAATAGTGTTCTTCAATACAATTATTTTTACAAATTACTATATTCCACTAATATATTAGTATTATCTAGTATATTTACTATATTTGAATTAACAAATAGTGTAATAGAAAATGATTCTATTAGTTTTAATAAAAATAATGCGAATTTTGATGTATTTACTAAATTAATAGCACTTGAAGAATATTTATTAAAATTACTAAATTCATCGAAAACCAAGCTATTTAGGTTCAAAGAAATTTATGATAATAAGTCTTTAAGATTTGTTTTTAATGACACTAATGATATATTGTGCAATAATATAAATACAATAACTACAAAACATAAGTATTTGGTTTTAAAAATTTCTGGATTATGGGAGTCTAAAGAATCAATTGGACTAACTTTTAAATTTATAGTTGTAAATAAGTATTTACAATTTTATTAAGACTAAAACTAAAACTAAAACTAAACAGTAGGAATAGTAGTTTCATCTGTTGAAAAAAAGACTAAACTAATATGTATCATTACTATAAATACAATATTAACAACAGACAATATATATGTTAACATTTTTGTTAACTCGATGGTTGTATCATCTGATGGGTCTGTTTTTAATGTTTTTAATAAATAATTACTGATTAAAACTATTTGTACTAATAATAATGTAGACGACATAAATGAATATGTATGATAATCAGGTGTTACTTTATTACTATTTATTCTAGTAAAAAATATTATATTCAAATATATTATATATATTATTACTAATAAGGTTACAACTATAGGTGTAATCATTCCTAAACTAGCATATAAATTAACTTTAGTCCCAAACAAGCTATCGCTGTCACCTCTATTTGTATATGATATTGCAACAAAAATCATAATTGATAATGCTAATCCAGTTAAACCATAACCCCATATTGTTGTAGTTGCTGGTCCAATATTTCCTAATTTAGAATAATTTTCTTGGAAAAATATTTTTATCATTATTCCAGCACAAGCTAATACTATAAGATTTAACAAATCCAAATTATTATTACTACTTATTCCAATACCAAATATATTTAAGGCATCAGGCGATTTAGCGTCAAATGATGTTGATGTTGATGTTGATGCTGATGTTGATGCTGGTGCTGGTGCTGGTGCTGGTGCTGATGTTGATGTTGCTGCTGGTGCTGCTGGTGCTGAACCTAATTTAGTTGCCGGCATAGATATTATATTAATATAATATTATATAACTTTATTAGTATAAATTTATTAGTATAAATTTATATAAATAGTATATATATATAAAGTACTAATGACTTCATATTCAGATAATGTTAACTTTAGCTATTCAATAGATAGTAAAATCTTATTTATTGACAGTAATGATCGCGATATAGCAAAATGGCCTAATTCATCTGAATTTGAAATAACATGCCCTCAAGTGTATAATAATGTTCAATCATTAAATTTATTAAATATTGTCTTACCAAATTCTATATATAATATTAGTGATTATTTACAAAATAATAAATTAGTAATAAATATATCTGGATTAGCAGAACAAATAATAACATTAGAAGATGGATATTATGATGTTGAAACTTTAAGAAGTTCTTTACAAAATAAAATAAATGAGTTAAGCGGAAATGTTCTTATGTATATTGGATATAATAAAGTAAACCATAAATTCTATTTTGGTCGTAAAAATAATAGTATTCCTAATAGTGGTTTTTTTCAACTAAAATTTGATAAACAATTGGATTTCTCTTCATCATGTGTAACAAATATAAATGTATATTCACAACACAGCAATTGGGGTTTGGGATATATATTGGGATTTGATAAAAAAACATATCCTTCAAGAGTTATTAATAGTTTAAATAATTTAAGATTTGATTATAGTGATATTTCTTGGATAGACACTAGTAATGCGAGTGTCATTAGTTCACCTTATCCACATACATTAGATGCTAATGAAAATATATATATTGAATTGGAAAAATACAATAAATGCGATGACTTAAAACCCTATTTATCTTATAACTATAATAATTCTAATAGCGGGATTGTAAATTCAGCATTTGCTAAAATTCCACTTCATCCAGCAAACAGTGGTATTAATACTGCTTTATTAGATAATGAGATTTCCTCTACCGTGAGCTATTTTAAACCACCTATTGAAAAAATAGCAAAATTAAAAATAAAGATTAGATACCATAACAATATGCTTGTAAATTTACAAAATGCTAATTTATCATTGAGTTTAAGTATCAATCAATTAAGCAAAGAATTTGCTCCATTAGTGCGTTAAAGCGTTAAAGCACTCTTCACACAAAGGCACATATTCATGTATTCCAATTAATATTTGTATATCACTATTGACTAGACGGTGGCTGTATTTAGATAGTCCATTACATAGTCCATTTACACTATTATGACATACTCCATACAACGGATATACTTTAGAAGCATAAGGAAGTAAATTCATCATTGTTCCAAAACTATCTCTCTTATAATCTAAATCGAGACCACATAAAATAACAGTTTTTTTTAAATTAGCATTTAAAAACAAAACCCATTTATCAATAGACTCAAAAAACTGTGCCTCATTTATAAAAATATATTGCGCATTTAAAATAATATTATATGTTTCACCAGTAATAAACTCTTCCATACTTTTTACACAATAGCATTCAATATATTGTTTATTATGACTAACTATTATGTTTTCTCCATAACGATTATCCAGCTCATAATTAATTGCAATACATTTGTCTTTTCCGTAAATTTTTACATATAAGTTATAAAGTTCAACTAATTTAGTAGTTTTTCCAGAAAACATAGGTCCATAAATAATACTAATAAAAGGACTATTAATATCCTTCATAGTGTGTTACTATTTTATAAATAAATAAATAAATAGTAATTAAGTATTAATAATCACTATTTTCAATTTTTATAATATATTAACATAATATACTATATTATATTATATAATGACAAGTTGGACCGATGATATTGATAATGTATTAAATAACATACGTATAAATTGCGTTATATTAAACAAACTACACAAACAACGCTATTTTGAATTAAAGTCTACATTAAAGTATTACAGATTGCCAGTTATTATATTAAATGGAGCAAACTCTATTATAGCAGTTGGTCTACAACCGTATGCGGACCAAGGAACAATCAGTTTATCAACATCTTTAATAGCATTAACTTGCGGCATAATTGGCTCAATAGAGTTATATTTTGGAATACAGAAAAGGTTAGAAAATGATATGATAAGTCAACGCGATTACTATCTTCTCTCGGTTGATATATTTAAAACACTATCATTAAATAGGGAAAATAGACCTGTACCCGCAAAAGATTTTCTCGAAAAGTCTTATAATACTTATACAAAATTGATTGAAAGTTCATCAACCCTAAATAGGGTCAAAGGTGATAAATTGATTCCAATAGATTTCAATATTAATGAAAATAACGACAGTAATGAAATTATTGTATTAACTCCCAAACCAAATGGTCGTGTTGATTTGTCAACAGCTGAAGATGAATAGTAAAGTATTATAAATTTATAACAATTTTTAAAATGTTATAAATCAAAATTATTGTTAATAAACAGACTCAACTTTTTATAATCTTCAATAAATATATTTTTATTGCCTTGATACTTAAATATAATATTATTTTTTTTATGTTCAAGTTCTGTTGGCGGATATAACTCATTCCAAGCCATTATTATGTCATTGTCTATAACATTTGAGAGATTTAATAATGGATAACTATATTTCATATATGCAAGTGATCTGGCAATTGAACCACGAGAATAATTACATGGAATATAAACTTTATGAGATGATGTTTCATTAAAACCATCAACAAATTTCTTGTTGCTACGCAAATTGTTTGTATAATAATTTGTTAAAACTATATTGTGCATGTCTTTATTTGCCTCATTATAACGTTTTGTAAATGATTGGGGAAAGATATGTTCTGCGCTAAGATTATTATATTTAGTATATTTTAAATTACTAAAACTAGTTAAATTATTTAAATCACATTCTTCTGAACAGTTACAAAAATCATTATATAAGTCATAATATATATTGTTGTTATAATAGTATTGTTTTATAGTTTTAATAGAATAATATTTTGTAGGCAACACACGAGTAATAGAATTATAATTTCTATTTAATAAAAAACTAACAAACAATTTAGTTTTAGAGAAGTAGTTAAACAAACGCATATAATAAAATATATCTATATATTTTAAATGAAGAAAAAGAGAACTTTAAGAAAGAGAACTTTAAGAAAGACAACTTTAAGAAAGACAAATGTAAAAAAACATATAAGGACACAGTATAAACGTTTTAGAAAATGGAGTAATTCAACTCATAAAATTAGTAGAGGTGGTGGGTGGTTTTATTCCTCACCTAATACAACAACCCAACCGCCAAGCGGGCGTTTTTTTGCCAAGGCGGCGGCTGAGGAGGCGGCGGCTGAGGAGGCGGCGGCTGAGGAGGCGGCGGCTGAGGCGGCTGAGGAGGCGAGGGCGGAGGCGAGGGCGGCGGCGAGGGCGGCGGGGAGGGAGAAGGCGAGGGCGGTGACGGATAATGAGAGGGCGGTGATGAAAGCCATAGTTTCATTTATAGAAGACACTCAAATGGGGTCAAACACAAACGGATATGAAACCAACGAAATATACAGTGAGATGACCAACCAACTATTATCAGAAGACTTAGACGAAGATCAGATAGTAGTAAGAAGGTATATTATAAATCAGATAGCACAAACAATATTTGACATCTATAAAAAAAATTCAATAAATGGTATCGATGAACCCCCAAAAAGAACACCTCGGTTAGATGATATAATTGATTATTTAGAAACAAAAATTATCAATATAATAGTTAATATTAAACAACGTGAACAAGCAGCACTAGTCGTCTATTTAAAATTAGATCTGATTAACTTGTCTAATGATTTAAAAACTACGTTTCCTTCATATAACTATAAATAATGATGTCTATTCAACATATTTACATAGAAAATCAAAATCAAAACAAAGACCAACATTTTTAACAACATTAAAAGCAATATATGCTGTAATAAACGAGGATGTTTCACCTTCAATTACAGATAATACATATTTAACATTGTTAGATAATTTACAACTTTTATATGTATGTCATGTAAAAGTTGCAGCAGTTTTAATAGTAGTTACACTACTGCTAATCTTAGTAGTGCTAGTAATCTTAATGATGCTATTACTAAGATAAATGCTTATACTGATAAAAAATTGATAACTATTATTTTTTTATGAAAAACAATAATTATAACATTTATATTAACGCAATGACAGGACATACACCTAGCACAGAACAAAGTCAAGAATTTTTATCAACAATGCATACTATGATTGATAATTTAGATACTATTTCTTCCGCTATTGATGAAAATATTTATCTAGGATTAGTAAACGGACTACAACGCTTATATAATATACACAATTCGGGAACACAAACATCTAGTAATGTTAGAGAAACTAGTAATCAAAGGCATATATATCGTGAAAATCTTCAAACTAATAATGAAGTCCAAATTAATAGAATGTTAGCACAACATTATGGAAGAGTTTATGATAGCAGTGGTGCTCTTATAAGTAACGAACCTTATCCTATAAATGATGATATTACTACTATAATTAGTTATGCTAATACTATTAATGCGAATACTGGAAATACAAATACAAATAATAATCCTATAATTACTAATATTCTTAATAATAATACTAATAATACTGATAATGATAATGAATTCAATCAAGAACTACTTCAGGAAAGTGTCGCTTACAGAGCTCTTTACAATACTCATTATGATTATTGGAACCAAGCACATTGAGATTTTCAAGAAAATGTTATTGTGCGCTAAATCATTTAGCTATTTTATAATATAAAAATGTTGTTGTGCTAAGCAAAATACCACCCCATAATGTGTCTATTGCTACTAATAGTGGCGACCATTCTTTGAAAAAAGCATAATTTGTTGTTTCATAAACTCCGTTTATTAGCACACCTAATAAAAACGCATCTTTAACTGGCGCATTTTTTTTTATTATAAAATAATAGAGTCCACTAACTAATATTATATAACATGCTAATGCGGACACAAATCTAATTTTGAGATCTGTTTTTTGTATTTTTTTGAATATAGGCAGAGTAAAATCTTTAAACACAAATAAATATGTTAAATCTAATATTAGCATTAACGAAGCAATGAGCGCAAGTTTTTTTAAATGAGCGCAAGTTTTTTTAACATTTATATTATAATATAATATAAAAAACTATAAAAAACTATAAAAAACTATAAAAAACTATAAAAAACTATAAAAAACTATAAAAAACTATAAAAAACTATAAAATATATACTTAGTTTATAGTTAATAAATGAAACCAAAGTTTTTAGCTCTTTATAAAAAAAACAGACTATTATTTATACTATTTTTATTTGCCATTATATTAATTTTTTCATTTATAAATCAATCAAATGTTTAAATTAATTAAATACTATATTTTTCTTTAATCCATAATTTTAATGTATCAAGACTACAAGTTAAATAATTAGTATCACTTTTAGTATTAAAGCCTTCTAATTTTAAAAATTGCGGTTTTTTCATTTTTTCACTTTTATAAAATATGTAGTCACCATATTTTCCTTTTCTAATTGACAGGCTACTTGAAATATGGCGCACCAAACTATTTGAAACTGGATCGCATGTTTCTAATATACTAATAGCATCTTCGAGTGTTAACTCTTTAAAAGGAATATTTATTTTAACGCTAACGAGGGATTTTCGCAACTCTCCACATTCTAAATAATAACCATAAGAGCCGTATTTTAAATACATGCTTTGCTCCTTATAAAGCCCCAAGTTTTTTATTGACTCTTGTGTATTATCTAACACGTCTTCTAAAGTGTAATGACCCGCTTTTAATAAGTCAATGTCTATATTTTTTTTAACCCCATAAAATCCCAATGTTCCATCTTCTTTTGTATATTTAAGCGTTGGCCCATTTTTCCCTATTATATACGTATGTTTGTCATCTAGTGATATTTGTAATTTGTTACCGCTACTCTTAGTCGAGTCACTACTCTTAGTCGAGTCACTACTCTTAGTCGAGTCACTACTCTTAGTCGAGTCACTATTATTTGTATTGATTGATTCAATTAATGTATTCATCAAACTAGAACATTCACTAGTTAACTCATAATATGCTTTAGCCCCTAAAGCAATCTTATCAAGGTCGTCTTCCATCAATTTTGTATATTCATAGTCAAATAGCTTATTAAAATGTGTTATTAAAAATTCAATAGTAATTATTCCAAGCTGTGTAATGACTAATTTATTTTTTTCATTACCAAATTCTTTTGCGCTTGTTTCTTTAGTAATAGTGTGTTCAATCAAAGTATAATCAGTGCTATTTATTTTTTTTCCTTGAACGTGCTCTTTTTTTACATAATTACGTTCTTGAATTTTATCTAATAACGATGAAAATGTTGATGGTCGACCAATCCCTTTTTGTTCTAACAACTGAACTAGATGTGCTTCACTATAATGCGATTTTAAGTCTTTCAATGTCTCTTTACAAATGATTTTTTTATAGTCTATAGTACCTTCTTTAATGTTTTTCAAATAATTATAATGTTTTTCTTCATTCTTATTATTAACAATTTTCCAACCTAAGAAGGTATTTTCTAAAGCGCTATATTTATAATGAGAGTCGTGCGGCGCACTAATAGACACATTAAGTTGATTATAACAAGCGTTAGACATTACACTTTCCAAACTATTAGTATATATTAGTTTATATAACTTAATGTGTTTTGGGCTATAGTCTGCGCTGTCAAGTGTTTCAAGTGCTATATTTGTAGGGCGAATTGCCTCGTGTGGCTGTGTCTCTTCTGAAGTTGAAGACGTTGCTGCGCAACAAGTTAGCGATTTTAAGTCATCGTAATTAGCAACATAATAAGCACCATATTTTACACTAATAAACGCTTTACATTGTTCTATAAAATCTTGACAATAAGATTTACTAGGTGTTCTCATATATGTAATAAGTCCATCTTCATATAATTTTTGCGCATAGCTCATAGTTTCTTTAGGTGAAATATGTAAGCTATTACTTGCTGCTTGCTGAAGAGTTGATGTGCTAAAAGGACTGGGTGGACTTTGTATTAGCGTTTTCTCGCTTGCCTTACTTAATATATGATCGTGTGTTGTGCTTAATTCTAAAAACTCATTTATTGAAGTATGACTATTATGATTTTTGTTTAATACAAATTCAATATTTTTGCCAGTAAAATAACCAACACAGTTAAAGCTAAGTGTTCCTGGAGACTCTTTAATTGCTTTATAATTATCATACACTAGGCGCAACGCGGGACTTTGACAACGCCCGGCACTTAGCGAATTTTTACTATTTGCCACTATAGATTTCCATAATAATGGAGTAATAGTAAATCCAACAAGTAAATCTAAAATTTGGCGACCTTGTTGCGCATAAACAATATTCATATTTATTGTTCTGGGATTTGCCAGAGCAACTTTTATTGCGTTTTCAGTAATTTCATGAAATATTATGCGCTTGGTTTTTGCTACATCTAAGTTAAAAACTTGCGCAATATGCCAGGCAATAGCTTCGCCTTCGCGGTCATCATCAGTCGCCAAAATAACGTCTTGAGACCCACTTATTGCTTTCTTGATTTTGGCAATTTGCTGTTGTTTGCCTTCAATTAATTTAAAGTTAGGTTTGTAATTATCACCAATGTTTATTTGTTCTAAACTTGAGAGATGTGTAATATGTCCACACGAGCCAATTACTTTATAGCCTTGTCCTAAAAAGGATTCTATGCTGCCACATTTTGCGGGAGACTCAACAATTAACAAAGTATAAGTCATATAATATAATTTATTACTTAAAGTTAGTATTAAATTGTAAATTATGAATTATTAATAATTATAATCAATTATAATAATTATTAAAAAAACTTATTGTTTTGGTTTTGGACTTGCTAATAAACTTCGCACTTTCATTAATTCATTATCTTGATATATACCACCCCCTTTTCCTGCTTTATAAACATTGATTAATGCTTGCCCTGTTAATAACAATATTTTTGCCAAAGTTTCATTTTGTGTAAATTTAGCATATTGCGCCTTTTCTAACAATCCATATTTCATTTTAGCAAATTCTTCTTCGTCTATTACTAGAGAACCAAGTGACTTTTTTGAAATATTAGAATTATATAATTTATAGGCATCATCAATACTTGAACCAACTTGACCGTCTTTAGTAAATTTATTATATAACTCGACACTAGGTTTAAACCTGGCTGCCAACATATAATGCATAACGCTAGACCAGTTCTTTCCATCAATTACTAAATTAGGAACTAAATATTGAGAATCTAATTTTTTGCGCCAATCAACATATTCTTTGTTGTTATTAAGCTCCAATATGTTTTTGGCAGTTTTAAATTCAGGATTAATACTTTCTCCACTTCCTTGACCTATTTTTACGTGTCTAGACTTATTATAAATTTGAATAACTATTGACTTATTATAATATTTTGTATTAGGGCTGGTTCCAACTAAGGAATCAGATTTTAAGCTAGCACTAGCGTTAACACTAGCACTAGCGTTAACACTAGATGTTGTTATTCCGTTTTTATTAGCAAATTGTATAAAATCAGGTATCAAAACATATAATCCAGCCATTTTTTCCATACATTTTTCTAAAATTAGCTCTTTTATTCTATAAGGTAGTTCGTTAAACGTAAAAGCTCCGCGCTCTATATTTTTATCATAAGTAATTAGTGTATAATGACTGCTTTGTTTACTTATTAAATAATCAAGCATAATATAATATGAAGGTTCAAATAATCCTTTTGCCATTATTTGTTTATCTGCTTCGCTACACTGTAACACCAATTCTTTTTCACCTTCCAAAAAATGAGTTTGGGATAATATAACAAACTTTACATTATATAGTCTTTCCAAAGTAACAACCGCCCAATTATCAGCCCAATATTTTCCACCAACAGTTGAAATTACTTTTTTAAGGTCGTTAACATCATTCACATCTTGCATAAAGGCAAATTCCTCCACTAGTTCTTGAAATTCATCAGACTCTTGATTTGTAGCACTATATTTACTAAAATTAGTCTTAGCGTCAGCAATCAAGTTTTTCTTAGTTTGTCCATCAACTGTTCCACCAATTAGTTTCTTAATTGTATTATGCTTGCTCTTAAATTCTTTAAGATTAGTTTGTGAGGTTTTCATACCACCATAAAACAGTTTGAAAAATTCAGAATAAGTATTATATACTGTTTCATCGACTTCATTTGCCAATTTTTCACGAATAGTTTTTACGGATGTCTCAATTTTGACACTTCTTAATCCATCGCGTAATGAGGCAAAAAAGCAATCTCCGCCACCCTCATTTCCTTTTATCGAATATTTTACACTTTTCAAATATTTATTTACCCAATTATGGGTTGGGTCTTCAACATATTTACTGATTTCATAGTCGCTTTCTTCTTTTGTTTGACTTGCCAAAGCCATTATATCAAAAGTTGGTTTTGTTGGT
>Ga0209355_1000489_pt1 | contig 23870 bp, 20 predicted proteins | sample LauGreSBDMM110SN_3_FD_187563 | JGI IMG/M metagenome (GOLD analysis project Ga0209355, IMG submission 187563) | Freshwater lake microbial communities from Lake Michigan, USA - Sp13.BD.MM110.SN (SPAdes) (version 2) | ecosystem: Environmental > Aquatic > Freshwater > Lake | place: Lake Michigan... | reverse complement strand
AACAAGATAAAATCTTGAAAAGAAACTGATATTTTTAAGCCTCAGAAACAACATAATACAGATGAATAATAATGAGCTCAAATATATCCAATCTTTTGCCCATAAAAAACATTGGGACCAAGAATCTGTATTTATAGTCGAAGGCCCAAAATTAGTGAAAGAGCTATTGGAAAGTGATTGGATTATTGAAAAAATATACGCAAGTTCCGAGTGGCTTAACGCGCAGGAGCCATTAGGTGTGCCTACGGAGCAGGTGGATGAAATTATATTAGCACGCATCAGTCAATTCAAAACTGCCAATCAAGTACTTGCGTTGGTCAAGAAAAAAGTTGCGAATGCGCCACTTAATTTTGACAAGGAATTAACCCTTGTTTTAGATGGCATTCAAGATCCAGGAAATTTTGGTGCGATTATTAGAACGGCAGATTGGTTTGGTGTCAAGCAAATTCTGGTGTCGGAGGATAATGCAGGTTTGTACAATCCAAAGGTCATACAAAGTACGATGGGTAGTTTTTTGAGAGTCCATGTGGCGCAATACAATATAGAAGCAGTATTGTCAACGAGTAAGATACCAGTTTATGGTGCTGTTTTATCAGGTGCGCCGCTTTCAAGAACAAAAATGCAAGCCCCTTGTTTTTTAGTGATAGGAAATGAATCAAAAGGGATAAGGCCAAATTTGCAACCCTATATAACACATCCAGTAACCATAACTAGTTATGGTGCCGCTGAATCATTGAATGCTGCGGTTGCGACTGGAATTTTATTGTCGAGTTGGCGGGCTTAATCAAATCGAATTGCAGCTGCTGGAGAAATTCTTTTTATCCAAAGTGTAGGAAGTAAGAAAGAGATATAACTAATCACTGCGGTTCCCAATAATATAGTTACAATTTGTGTAGGCACTATTTTTATGGGCAATGTTTTAATGAAGTAGGCAGTCTCATCTAATTGTATCCAACCAAAATATTGTTGTAATAGGGATAAACCTAGTCCTAAAATACTTCCTACAATGATACCTGACCAGCAAATGATGCTTGCTTGATAAATAAACACTTGTCTAATAAAGCCATTAGTTGCACCCATGGCAGTAAGCGTGCCAATCATAGAAACCCTTTCCAGCATTAATATAAACAAACAAGTGATTAAGTTCACGATGGCGATAATGAGCATGATGGTGATTGCTACATTTCGGTTGATAGTTTGTACGCCAATCCAGTCAAAAATTTGCGGATAGTAATTGGGAATTGTTGTACTCACCCAGTTGTCTGGTAGTTGCGCTTGTATGGCATCTTTTTGTTCATCAATGAATTTAGCATCCTTTATGGTGACCGTATATCCATCTACTTCCGTAATATTATTTCTTAATTGATACAATGATAAAATATCAATCATGACATATTGCTGATCATAATCCTGCATCCCTGAGTGATAAAATCCTACCACTTTAAATTTGCGTTGTTGTACACTCGTGCCGTTTAAAAAATATAATTTGATATATTCATTCAATGGGATGTTTAATTTTTTTGCAATGGCATCTGAGATAATTATTTCCTTCATGATGCTATCTTTTGAAGGGGTTAATTTATTACCCTGCACTAAAAAAGGAACGAGATCTTCTGCCTTTACGCCAAGTGCGACAATGCCTTCAATATCTTGTTTGAAGGAGATAACAGTAGATTGCGAAATGAATGGCGTGATCGACTTGATTTGTTGCTGACTTGAATTTATTAAAGCATTAACTACAGCGTCATTTTTTCGAAGGGGTTTTCCATTAACAGATTCAATTCGAATATGTCCCCAAAATGAAAACACTTTATTTGCAATGCTTTCTTGAAATCCATTCACCAAGGACAAGGTTAATATAATAGCTGCCACACTAATTGCTGTTGCAATGATGGAAAGCTTAACAATAATATTGGTGTAGCTTTTTTTTTGATGAAAACTTATTTTTTTCGCGATATCAAAGGCAGTGGACAAGTGGCTAATTTTTATCAAATCTAGTTTTTTATTCTTAAAAATAATGAATAAAGAACTAGATTCGTGTTGGACAAAATGAATTAAGATATGGGTAAGCAATTGCTTATTTTACTGGGGCTTTTTATAGTGTTGCAAGCAAATGCTGCAAATACAATCAATCCTGATAAAGTGTATGATAGCAGTATCAAAACTATTCGCGTTCATCCAATGGGGAATGCCCTTGCCATACCAGTGATCTCATTAAGTCAGATGAATCCGCTTGAAATTAGCTTTGATGATTTGAAAGCCAAGTATCAGAATTATTTTTATTCTGTCGAATTGATGAATGCAGATTGGCGTTCAGCTAATTTGAGTGTTTTTGATTATTTACAAGGGTTTAATCAAAATAGAATAACACAATATTCCATTTCCTCTATTGCAATTCAGCGGTATTATCATTACAAGTTTACTTTCCCTAATTCCAATTGTCGCCCCACGAAATCAGGCAATTACATTATCAAAGTGTATAAGGATTCAAATCCGCAACAAATTGTTTTTACAAGCCGATTTTTTGTAGTGGATGACCAGGTTTCAATTTTATCTTCCATTCAAGAACCCTTTGATGGTAATATTTCTAAAACACATCAAAAAGTGCAATTGTCTGTGGAAACAAAAAAGCTTTCATTTTTTCAACCTGATCAAATAAAAGTGCAGGTCATTCAAAATTATCGGTTCAATGATGCGCTTAGTGTAAATGCCCCCAATTTTGTTAGAGGCAGCTTACTAGAATATAATAGTGAAAGAGATTTAATTTTTCCATCAGGAAAGGAATCAAGATGGCTTGACTTGCAAAGCTTTCGGTTAAAGTCGGATCGTATTGTTAATTTTGAAGCGACCGCCAATGGAACCATTGTTAATGTTAAACCGGACTTTTCAAGAGCACAGACCCCTTATTTTAATTTTAAAGATGTAAATGGGCAATTTTTAATTTCAAATTCAGAGTCCATTGATAGTGAAAATCAAAATGATTATGCTTCTGTCGTATTTACTTACGTTCCGCCCAATCGATTGCCATTAATAGGCGAAAATTTGTATTTATCTGGGTCGCTTACGAACAATGTGTTAGATGAAACTGCTGAGATGAAATTTAATGCGGTGACAAGAGCGTATCAAAAGTCCTTGTTGTTAAAACAAGGCTACTATAGTTACTCCTATATTTTAAGGGATAAGGCAGGACCAGATCCCATGCTTGATTTTAATGAAACAGAAGGGGATCATTGGGAAACAGAAAATGCCTATTCCATTTTTATTTATTATCGTCCGCCAGGTGCCAGACATGATCATTTAATTGGCTTTACAACGGTACATTCTAATCAATATTAGGAAGTTATAGCGCTACTTTTTTAATCAATCCATTTGTCCTACATTTGCACCGGCAGGTCTTACACGACCAGCTCCTGCTGAATTTCCCCAGGGTAGGAATACAGCAAGGATAGGCGGTTGAGCGGTGTGATGTGAGTAGCCTGCCACTTTTTAACTTTTGGGAAACCAAATTAAATAAAACAAATATGAAATTCTTTATTGACACAGGTAATTTAGCGCAGATTAAGGAAGCAAATGAATTGGGTATATTGGATGGCGTAACTACGAATCCTTCTTTAATGGCGCAAGTAGGCGTAAAAGGGGAAGCTGCAATTGCTGCGCATTACAAAGCAATTTGTGATATCGTGGACGGAGATATTAGTGCAGAAGTATTATCTACCGATTTTGCTACCATGGTAGAAGAAGGGAAAAAATTAGCGGCAATACATCCAAATATTGTGGTAAAAGTTCCCATGATTAAAGATGGTATCAAAGCAATCAAATGGTTTAGTGATAATGGTATTCGTACCAATTGTACTTTGATATTTTCAGCGGGTCAAGCCATATTAGCAGCCAAAGCGGGTGCGACTTATGTTTCCCCTTTTATTGGACGTATTGATGATAGCAGTTGGGATGGTATGGAATTGATTGGTCAAATCAGACATATTTTTGATGTACAAGGTTTTCAAACACAAATATTAGCTGCATCCATCAGGAATGCTTTACACATTGTTAAGGCTGCTGAAGCGGGTGCTGATGTATCTACTTGTCCATTAGATTCAATTTTAGGATTATTAAAACATCCTTTAACAGATATTGGCTTAGCGAAATTCTTGGAAGATGCTAAGAAGATGTAGTTTTTAATTTTATATAAAATTAAAAAAAATAAAAATTAAAAAAACGCCCCGATTATTCGGGGCGTTTTTTTAATGATAGAATTATTTTATTTACGAATAAATGACTGGTGCATTTAAAATGCAATTATCTTTTTTTCTGCGAAACTTTTTCTAGCAGTTTCTAAAACGTGTATAATAGCTGCACCATGCTTTGCCGAGGTAGGTACTGGGGTATTATGATGAATAGCGGCTGCCATCAATTTATAAAACTGTCCATAGTCACCAGGCAAACTTGGAATTATTTGGGTACTCATTTCTCCATTGTTATCAGAACTTAAAGTGCCCCACTTATTTTCAGGCTCATGGCCCCAATTAGGGCCGGTTGGAATTTTATCTGCCAATAATTCATCCTCTTGAATGTCCGCTCTGTATTTGATGAAGCAACCTTTTGATCCATAAATTTTATAAGCAGGTAGTTGTTGCATATACACCATGCCGCTGGTTAATAATATACGGTGGGTAGGGTAGTATAAAAGCAAAGTAAAATAATCATCCACTACAGATACTTTTCTGATGATGCGTAAGTCGGCGAAAATATGGGTAGGCATACCAGATAATAATAATGCTTGGTCCACCAAATGCGGACCTAAATCAAATAATACACCTGCCCCCGGCGTAGGTAATTCCTTGTGTACTTTAGGACTTAAGGTGGTTCTATATCGTTCAAAAGATATTTGAATGTCTAATAATTCACCAATAGCATCTTCTTTAATTAATTTTTGGATGGTTAAAAAATCAGCATCATATCGGCGATTATGATACACTGCCAATTTTAAATTTAATTTTTGTGCTAATGCATCCAATTCTTCCGCTTCTTGAACTGTCACTGTGAATGCCTTTTCAGTAACCACATGTTTGCCAGCTAATAAAGCGCGTTTGGTATAATCGTAATGGGTATCATTGGGACTATTTACAATTACTAAGTGGATACTTGGGTCATTTAAAATTTCTTCATAGGAATCAAATGATTTTGTATGCGGATATCTTGTTTGAATATTTTTTTGACTTCGCTCCCAACTGCCCACTAGTTTAAAATCGGGGTTCAGTTCTATAAATGGCGCGTGAAATAAACGACCACTCATGCCATAGGAAACTAATGCTGTATTTATCATACCTAAATTTAAGAAATTTTGAGTTGTATTATTACAATTAAACCAAAAACCCGCCCCGATTTATCGGGGCGGGTTTCGAAGACCCTATTATGGTATAGTGAACCGTAGTTGTAAAATAGCAAAAATTTTATTTACCTATTTGTTTTCTAATAATATTTAAGGCACCACCCGCTTTAAACCACTCAATTTGTGGTTGGTTATAAGTATGGTTTGCTTTGATCGTATCAACAGAACCATCTTTATGTGTTAACACTAAAGTTAATGGAGTACCTGGAGTAAAACTCGTTAAGCCTGTTACATCAATGCTATCATCTTCTTGAATTTTATCATAATCGGCTTTCTCAGCAAAAGTTAAAGCCAACATTCCTTGTTTTTTCAAGTTGGTTTCGTGGATACGAGCAAATGATTTAGTCAATACCACACGCACCCCTAAGTGTCTTGGTTCCATGGCAGCATGCTCACGAGAACTTCCTTCACCGTAGTTTTCATCACCCACTACAATGGTTCCAACACCAGCAGCTTTGTAAGCTCTTTGTGTATTAGGCACCGTATCGTAATTGCCATTCACTTGACTTTTTACATTGTCTGTTTTTTCATTGAAAAAGTTAATAGCACCAATTAATAAGTTATTGGAAATATTGTCTAAGTGACCGCGGAACTTTAACCATGGACCTGCCATAGAAATATGATCCGTTGTACACTTGCCTTTTGCTTTAATTAATAATCGTAATGATTTTAAATCTGTTCCTTCCCATGCACTAAATGGATCTAATAATTGTAAACGCTTCGATGTTGGATCAACTGCAACGACAACATTGGATCCATCTTCAGCAGGTGCTTGGTAACCAGCATCTTCTACCGCAAATCCTTTTAGCGGTAATTCATCACCAGTAGGCGCATCTAATTTAACTTGTTCGCCTTTGTCATTGGTTAAGGAATCTGTGAGCGGATTAAATGCTAAATCCCCTGCAATTGCTAATGCGGTTACTAATTCAGGTGAGCCAACAAATGCATAGGTATTTGGATTTCCATCCGCACGCTTTGCAAAGTTTCTATTGAAAGAATGTACGATGGTATTTTTTTCTTTTTTCTCTGCGCCCACACGCTCCCACATTCCAATACAAGGCCCACATGCATTGGCAAAAACTTTCGCACCAATTTTACTGAATACATCTAAAAAGCCATCTCTTTCAATCGTATATCTTACTTGCTCAGAACCTGGCGTAATCATATATTCAGCCTTCATTGTTAATCCTTTTTCAGAAACTTGTTTTGCCAAGCTTACTGCGCGACTAATATCTTCATAAGAGGAGTTCGTACAACTTCCAATCAAACCTACTTCAATTTTTGTAGGCCAACCATTTGCTGCTGCAGCTTCTTTCATTTTTGAAATAGGAGTCGCTAAATCTGGTGTGAAAGGACCATTTAAATGTGGTTCTAATGTAGTTAAATCTATTTCAATCACTTGATCAAAATATTTTTCAGGAGAAGCATACACTTCTGCATCTGCAGTTAAGTGTGCTGCAACGGTATCCGCTAAAGCTGCCAGGTCGGCACGACCAGTGGAGCTTAAATAACGACTCATACTTGCATCGTAACCAAAGGTGGAAGTAGTTGCTCCAATTTCAGCACCCATATTACAAATAGTTCCTTTACCTGTACAGCTCATGCTAGTAGCACCTTCACCAAAATATTCAACAATCGCACCAGTGCCACCTTTCACCGTTAAGATACCAGCTACTTTTAAAATAACATCCTTGGGTGCAGTCCATCCGTTCAACTTTCCAGTTAACTTGATACCAATTAATTTAGGCCATTTTAATTCCCATGGCAAACCTGCCATTACATCGCATGCGTCCGCACCACCCACCCCAATTGCAATCATACCTAAGCCACCTGCATTCACTGTATGTGAATCGGTACCAATCATTAAACCACCTGGGAATGCGTAGTTTTCTAAAACTACTTGGTGAATAATTCCAGCACCTGGTTTCCAAAAACCCAAACCGTATTTATTTGAAACAGAAGCTAAGAAATCATATACCTCTTTACTTTCTGTTGTCGCTACTTGTAAATCTTGTTTTGCTTCTACTTTTGCTGAAATTAAGTGATCGCAATGTACCGTACTTGGAACCGCTACTTTTGGACGACCCGCTTGCATAAATTGCAATAAGGCCATTTGCGCTGTAGCATCTTGCATCGCAACACGGTCTGGTGCAAAATCCACATAAGAACCACCTCTTTCAAAATTTTCTAAGTTCTGATCAGTATGTAAATGAGAGAACAATATCTTTTCAGATAATGTCAACGGGCGATTTAATAATTTTCGAGCCGCTGCTACTTTTGCAGGCATTGCAGCATACAAATTTTTGATCATTTCGATATCAAAAGCCATGGTACTTAGTTTTGTTGTTAAATTTGGGCCAAAGGTAAGCCAAATTTGATGCCGGCAGAAGCAAAAAATACACTTTATGTCCACTTTTTTTTATAGATTGCAGCTAGAATAGTCGCTTTTAATATGCAAAAAGTTAAGAATTTTTTTGAAATACATGCTTTTGGGGTTTGCACCGCAATCGGCGAAAGATTGGGCATTGCGACCACTAAAATTAGAATGTGGTTTATCTATATTTCATTTCTGACATTCGGTTCGCCCGTAATTATTTATATGATATTGGCTTTTTGGAGAAGTATTCGAAAATACATTCTCTTAGGGAAAAGAAATCCCATGAAATATTTTTAGCTGCTGCTAAATAACTGCCTTTCTAAGTTTCACTAATTTTTCCAACAAAGGCCCCAATTTGTCTAAGGGCAACATATTAGCACCATCACTTTTTGCTTGCGCTGGATTTGGATGGGTTTCAATAAATAATCCATGAGCGCCTGTAGCAATTGCTGCTTTTGCAATGGTCTCAATCAATTGCGGATTACCTCCTGTTACACCACTCATTTGATTGGGTTGTTGTAATGAATGCGTACAATCCATAATAACAGGTACACCATTTTCTGCCATTGCAGGAATATTCCTGTAATCGACCACTAAGTCCTGGTAGCCAAAAGTGTTTCCTCTTTCGGTTAGCATTATTTTTTCATTGCCTGCTAATTTTATTTTGTCAACGGCGAACTTCATGGAGGCGCCACTTAAAAATTGTCCTTTTTTTACATTTACAATTTTTCTTGTTTCTGCAGCTGCAATTAATAAGTCGGTTTGTCTACATAAAAAAGCAGGAATCTGTAAAATATCAATGTATTGCGCTGCAATAGCTGCTTCCTCATGCGCATGAATATCAGAAGTAGTAGGTACTTGAAATTTGGCGCCCACTTTTTTAATTAATTCCATTCCAGTATCATCTCCAATGCCTGTGAATGAATTTGCACTCGTACGATTTGCTTTTCGGTAACTCGCCTTAAAAACATAAGGGATCCCTAAGTTTTTACAAAGCGTACTTACTTTCTCACCAATTTCCATTACAATTTCCTCGTTTTCAACAACGCAAGGACCTGCGATTAAAAAAAAACTGTTGGCATCGTAGCTTTGAGATTTAAATAAATCTTGTAAATAATTAGGCATCATATAATTCGGCTTTGTGGAATTAAAGGTAAGTTATTTACGCAATCTAGTAGCAGTATAGTTAATAGAAGGGTAGATATGTTTTGACAAATCTGCGATAAATAATTAAAATCGTAAGCCGATGGTGACACCAAGGCCCCTAATGCCAGCCCAAGGTCCTTCGGTGTCTGTGACGATGCCATTTGACGTGGTGGTAGTATTTAAATTAAATGGGGTGGTTTTGGTTTGATCAATCGTCTTTTTTAATTCAGTTAAGGCTAAGGCCGGTGTACCATTGGGTGCGACAAAAATTAATTTTCCATTAGAAGTTCCATAATGGCCACCAATGATCCAAAGATCTAAAACCAATTTTGTTAATAATTGAAATTGCATTCCTGTGTAAACGCCGTAGCTGGTGGATCGAATGGTGCCATCTAATTGTGCACGCATGGGTATCGCAGGCAAGGTAACATTTGGAGTAGGAGATGCAGGTGTATAAGTATAGTCTAAAGGAACAGTTAGGTCAAATGTCGCCATTCTAGCATAAGGAGCTAAATAAAGACCGGACATTTTAGATACACCTAAATAAAAACGTGCTTCTGCAGTTATCGCTGAATTTCCAATTTGAAAGTTATCAAAATCAATGGCCGGGTTTTGAATAAATTGCTTTGCTAATGCCTTTAAAGGTAATTTTTGTTTGTCCATTTTTCTATAACTCAAGGAAACTGACATAAAACGAGACAAGCTACGCTCAAAAGTGATATTGTAATTATTCAGTACATCACTAGATAAGTTTGTTTTAAGGATATTGCTTCCGCCAATCAAGCTTTGTGCATTTGCAATGCTGCTAATGCCCACAAGCAAAATGAAAAAAATTTTTTTCATATTTTTTTGATTTCTACACCAGCAATGCGTGAGGTGTAGTAGCTATTATTTTATTTTTTTATAATTTAAATCAGCTACCGTTCTTTTATCCAAAATGGCCAAAGTGTTATCACGCACTTCAATCATCACTTTGTTGATGCCACATTTTTTTTCATTGCAGTCGGCACATTTTTCGTAAAAATTTAAACTTACACAAGGTAATAAAGCAATTGGGCCTTCAATAATTCTAAATATGCTTGACAATTTTATATTTCCTGGAGGTACTGCAAAAAAGTAACCCCCATTTTTTCCTTTTTTACTTTCTAAAAAACCAGCTTTCCGTAATTCTAATAATATACTTTCTAAAAATTTTAATGGAATGTTTTTTTCTTGTGCAATTTCTGCAATCAAAATAGGGGCATCTGACTTTTCACCTGCCATATAGGAGAGTGCCTGAAGTGCATATTGTGTTTTTTTAGATAGCATTATTTTGACGATTGCTTTTTATTACAACTAAATTAAGTTGTTGGTTAAAGCCCTAAAACATCTTTCATTGTAAAGATACCCTTTTTTTCAAATGCAAATTCAGCGGCCAAAACGGCGCCGCTTGCAAATCCAATGCGGGTGTGTGCTGTATGTATAATTTCAATATCATCAATGTCAGAGCTGTATTTGACAATATGCGTTCCAGGGGCTGGATCAATTCTTTCTGATTGAATGACCAATTCATTTGAATTTGCAGATGCAGCACTTACCCATTTATTTTTCCTTCCTATTTGCGCTAAAATTTGTTCAGCTAAGGAGATGGCAGTACCGCTTGGGGCGTCCTTTTTTTCAGTATGATGAACTTCGGTCATTGAAACATCATAGCTATTATAAGGTTCCATTAATTGCGCTAATTGTTTGTTTAATTCAAAAAATAAATTAACACCAATACTATAGTTACTAGCGTAAATTAAAGTACCACTTTTTGCTTCACATAAATCTTTAATCTCGGTCCATTTGTCTAGCCATCCTGTAGACCCACTCACCACTGGCACGCCCCAGGTGATACATTTTTTTACATTTTCAAAGGCGCTATGTGGTCCAGTAAATTCAATGGCAACATCCGCTTTTTGCAATGCAGCTTCGGTAAAGTCTTGGTTATTTTGAATATCTATTTTTAAGACAATTTCATGTCCTTTGCTTAAAGCAATAGATTCAATTGCCTTACCCATTTTACCATAGCCTATTAATGCAATTTTCATTTAAATAAATTTATCTTGAATGGTTGTTGTTAAAGTGAAACTGAAGGGCCAACCCAGCTTGTTTGAACTGTGGTTGATAGGTGGGTTGTATCTTAAAGCTTAAATCATTATTGATATCAAATTCTTTTAGATGTCCTGATACGGTCGCATCAATAACATTGATACCCCAGGTTACGATAAACCACATAATAGAATAGTCTCTGTCCTTGCGAAAAATATTTCGGTAACTCTGCAAGGAGGAGGCACTTAAATTTTTAAGTAGTGGATCAATCTTTGCGACATCAGATGCATCCCCTGCAGCCTCTTTGAATTTAGCTTCGTAGGCAAATTTTGTTTTTTTGTACATGTTGTTATTATAAATATACGTAGCTGCTGGGATCGCAATAACGCCATAGACCAATGGAATTTTCCAATATTGTTTGTTGTAAGCCTGTCCCCATCCTGGAATTAGGGCTGACCGCTTAGTGGCTTTGCTTGGTATGTGTTTTCTGATAACAAGGCCGCTGTCCTTTTTTATAATTTGGGTGCTGTCTTGGCTCCAAGCATTTAGCCCTAGGATTAAAAGCAATGTAAAAGTAAATAATAGCCGCATCCTATTAAAATTCCTGGTTATAAAAGTGAGTCTAGCTAATGCTTAATTGCATTGCTTCTAATATTTTATTTAATCCATTTAAGTCAGCGTATTCAACGGTAATTTTTCCACTACCATTTTTTTGATGCTGTAGTTGGACTTTTGTTGACAGATGGCTACTTAATTTATCTTCTAATTTTTTGTAAACAGGGGATAACTGGCTTTTAGCGCCAGCAGTACTTGGCGTGCTAATTTTTCCCGCTTGTGTTACTTTTCTTATTAATTCCTCTGCTTGCCTAACGGTTAAACCTTTTTCAACAATTTCTTTGAAAAGGAAAAGCTGCTTGTCCACCTCCTTGCCAATCAAAAGTTTGGCCAAACTAATACTTAAACTACCATTACGCAAAGCAGCTTGTATGTTCGGTGGTAATTCAAGTAGTCTAATATAGTTTGAAACCGTAGATCGGTCTTTGCCCATCCTTTCTGCTACATTCTCTTGTGTGTAATTGAGCTCATGCATCATGCGTTGGTAGCTTAATGCAATTTCTATTTCATTAAGATCAACTCTTTGTAGGTTTTCAAGTAATGCTAGTTCTAATAATTCTTTATCATTGCCATGTCTGATGTAGGCGGGCAAATCATTAATGCCTGCTAATTTTGCTGCGCGAAAACGACGTTCCCCCGCAATTAATTGGTATTTCCCATTGGCAAGTTGTGCAACTGTGATGGGCTGAATTAAATCATGAATTTGAATTGACTTTGCTAATTCTTGTAAAGCGGTTATATCAAAATCCTTTCTAGGATTCTTAGGGTTTACTTGAATGTCTGTAAGCAAGATACGATTACTTGCAACTGTTTTTTCGATGATAGCAGTTGGCACTTTACCAGCAGGATTTTTATAATCCGAGTCAATATTCTGTAATAAAGAGCGAAGCCCTTTTCCAATTAATTCTTTATTGGGTATACTCTTACTCATAGTTAATCAATTATACGCTCGGCATTACTCATATTGGTCATGCCATTTTTTTGTAAAATTTCCTTGGCTAGGTTTAAATAATTTACGGTGCCTTTACTTTCAGCATCATATAAAATAACAGGTTTGCCTACGCTTGGGGCTTCACTTAAACGGGTATTGCGATGAATGATGGTTGAAAATACCATTTCGTCAAAATGCTTACGCACTTCACTGACTACTTGGTTGCTTAATCTTAAGCGACCGTCATACATGGTCATTAAAATACCTTCAATTTGCAATTCAGGATTTAATCTGCTTTGAACAATTTTGATGGTATTTAAAAGTTTCCCTAATCCTTCTAGTGCAAAAAATTCGCATTGTACAGGAACAATCACACTATCTGAAGCGACCAGCGCATTCACCGTAATTAATCCCAAAGATGGAAGGCAATCAATGATAATGAAATCATATTGGTCATTAATTTCATTGATTAAACCTTTTAAAACATTTTCTCTGTTGGGTAGGTTGACTAGTTCAATTTCAGCACCCACTAAATCTATATGAGATGGAATTATATCTAAATGAGGTATTTCAGTTTTTAATACAATGTCCTTTAGGGGGGTATTATTAATCATACCATCATATAAGCTGGTTGTAATATTATGCAAATCAAAGCCCACTCCGGTAGTGCTATTCGCTTGCGGGTCAGCATCAATTAACAGTGTTCTGTATTCCAAAACTGCTAAGCTAGCTGCAATATTAATGGCCGAGGTTGTTTTACCTACCCCTCCTTTTTGATTCGCAATTCCAATGATTCGAGCCATATTATAGTTCTCCTTAATTTCAATCAAAAATAAGGCATAAATGGTAACTTTTTGGGATTAAATATGTTATAAATGGGGCAGTAAGGCTTAATTTTACACATTAATTTATGCTATGAGGAATCCTGTTTTTATTTTTGTTCTATTATCGGTATTGATTCTGGTTGATTTCTATATTTTTTATGTTTTAAGGACCATTTTTCAGGGATTTTCAATGACGGCCAAAACAACTGCAGGAATCATTTATTGGGCTCTGTGTATCCTTAGTTTAGGGTCCTTTTTACTTTTCCCTTATATAACTAATCCTTATTTCAAGCAATATTTTTTTTCAATAGGGGTAGGTTGGGTACTCACCCAATTTTTCATGGTCACTTTTTTTGTGGTAGATGATTTGCGAAGGGGCGCCTTTTGGACAATGGGTCAAATTTCGTCAGCTACGGGTGCTAAATTTATGAATACGGAGAATGGCATTCCCCGTTCTACTTTTTTAAGCTGGTTGGGTGTAGGATTGTCTTCTACTTTATTTTTTTCCTTGTTGTATGGATTTGGTAATAAATACAATTATAAGTTGGTTAAAAAAAAGGTGGTTATTCCTGATTTACCCATCGCATTTAAAGGGTTTAAAATTATACATATTAGTGACATACATAGTGGCAGCTTAAAGGAGATAGCGGCAGTGAAAAAGGGGGTACAGATGATACAAAGTCAACATCCGGACCTTGTATTATTTACGGGTGATTTGGTGAATGATCGCGCCAATGAAATGGAACCGTGGGTGCCTGTTTTTGGGGAAATTAAAGCGACACATGGCGTTTTTAGTACCCTAGGAAATCATGATTATGGAGATTATGTTAAATGGGATAGTCAAGAAAATAAAATTCAAAATTTGGAAGCCCTGAAAAAAGTGCATGCAAATATGGGTTGGCGCTTATTGATGAATGAAAATGTTAAAATTGAAAAGGCCGGGGCAATTTTGCAATTAGTTGGTATTGAAAATTGGAGTGATAAAGCGAGATTTCCTAAATATGGGAAAATGGCACTGGCGATGAACGGAGTGCAACCTGATTTGCCCATCATTTTAATGAGCCATGATCCGAGCCATTGGGAAGCAGAAGTGATTCCAAAATATCCACAAATTAATTTAACCTTATCTGGTCATACACATGGAATGCAATTTGGTTTGGAAAATCCCTATTTTAAATGGAGCCCGGTTCAATGGGTGTATAAACAATGGGCGGGCTTATATGAAAAAGAGCAACAGCAATTATATGTCAATAGGGGATTTGGATTTTTAGGATATCCGGGTCGCGTGGGCATAATGCCTGAAATTACTTTGATAGAATTGATGTAATTTTGTAATGTGTTTAGCATAGATACAATGGTATTTATAGTTGCGTAACCTGTCAAATATTTATTTATGAAAAAATACTTCATTTCCCTTTTTGTTTTTTTTGCAGTCCAATTAAATGCGCAACAAAAGTTTGGATTGGGATTAAAAGTGGGACAGAATTTTTCAAAAGTGGATAATGTTGCAGTGGATCATAATTCAGCTTCCTATCATGCGGGTGTTACTATGCAAATTGGCTTATCCAAAGGGTTCAGTATTGCGCCGGAAGTTTTGTTATCGCAAACCAAATTGGAAGCCAGCCCGACACCTATTGAATTAATGGCCAATCAAGCTTTAAAGCCGGAGACCTATCATTTAAATTATTTGACTATCCCTATTTTATTACAATACAATGTCGTAAAAAGTTTTTTAATTCAAGCAGGGCCGCAATATGGCATATTGTTAGATCAAAGCAAAGATGGTGCGGAAAATGCCCGCGTTGCTTTTTCATCTGGCGAATTTTCTATGGTGGGGGGCGCAAAATTAAACCTAGGCGGATTTTTTCTTTATGGCAGATACGTTATTGGGATGAATAATATTGGATCTTCCACACAATTGCTGAATAATTTAAAAGACCAATCCACTTGGAAAACAAGACAATGGCAATTGGGGGTTGGAATAAACTTATTTTAATTTTAGTCGTTGCTTAAGCGAATAAATATTTTCGGTTATTTTATTTAGTTCGATTTGTTGGGCGTTAATAAAACTATTGTCGTCTAATTTGCCAATGACCACATTCATTTCGTCATCGTTTAAATAAACCATTTTTCTAAATTCGTTACTATAATCCTTGGCTCTAGTAGCTTTAATTCTGTTGGCAATATCCTTTTTTATCTCTAAATAAGTATTTAACCAAATGCCTAATTGTTTTGGACTTAAATTGATTATTTTTTTATTTGTTACTTGTTCTAGTATCGCTAGCGCGTGTTTATTTTTTCGATCTGCGTACTTTTCAGACGCGTTGGCGTAAAATTCATGCACTTGATCCCAATCTGTTAGTTTTTCATTTTTAATTTGATTTAATAAAAGGGTGACTTGTTTTTGAGGCATTAGTTGTCCGCCAACATTTATCCATTTTAAATCCTTTGCATTTAGATTTATATTTTTAACCGCATTGGTAAGTATATTATTTTTTTGTTTGCTTAAAAGTTCAATTAACGCTTCAATTCCATATATGAATAGCATATTATTAAACATTTTATATGCATCGTAGCACTTGATTAGTCTCGTTTTTCTTTTGCTGTTTTCTATATTATCTACAAAGATACTTAGTGCGTCAATTTCTTTTTTTGTTTTAGTATTTAATATTGAATCACCTATTTTTTGTAATTGCTCCTGTGTAAGATTTCTATCTTTCTTTTCCTTAATTAATAACGCTTTTGCAACGCATGTTGCAATAATATTCAAGGAAGTTACTATTTCATTGATGGTATCTGGCGCCAAGTAGTCGTATTCGTAAATTGGGCTTTTTTTGATGCGTTTATCTCTATCTTCATATTTTTTAGCGTTTCTTGCTAGCGCATAAAAATTATATAACAACCAGTAGCCTGGCATAATGATTAGTTCGTCCTTTTCTGGGTCATTACTAATTAATGAGAATGGGAAAGGGATATTTAATTCAAAATTATAATCTCCTTTATTTAACAATGCAAAACTTGCGAATTGTGAATTGTGTTTAATACTAACACATAAGCCCGGCCAAAAACCACGTCCCATAATTACTTCGCCATCGGCACCACGACTATTGTGATTTGAACCAATGGTTGCACCAGCTGCAATATTACTTTGCCCCATTAATAATGCTGCACATAAAAATGAGTTATTGTGGTGTTGCTCATGTGCGGGGAAGATCAAAGAATTTAACACTTCGCAACATGATATTGTAGCGTTTTCGCCTAAATAAGAATTGATGAGTCTTGCACCATATTTTAGTTGTGAATAATCTGAAACAACAAATCTTACGGCTTTAATGCCATAAAATATTTTGCAACCAAAACCTACTATGCCATTGACTAATTCGCAGCCTTCTCCAATTTGGGTTTGCGCTTCAACTGAAGAATTGATGGTGACATTCTTAATTTTATTTGCACCCTTAAGATAAGCATCTGAACCAATCCAGACATCTTTAATAATTTTACAATTTTTTATTACAGTACGGTCGCCAATTTTACCATAAAAGCCCAATTTGTTATCAAATTTCTTTTCTGTAAGCTTTATAAAACTATTTTGTAATACGGTATCATGCCTATTGCGCGTCCATAAGTAGGCATCACCAGCTGTCATGTTTACAAATGGCAATACTTTTCTTCCTGTATTTTCATTGCACAATTCAAGCCAAATCCTAACCTCTTCAGCTTCTCCTTTTTTAATGATACCATTTCCGAATTTAGCGTGATTGGTAGTGACTAATTCATTCACATTATTAATAATTACCTCATTGCCCATAATATAGTGAGACATATAATTTACGTTATGTATGGAAACATTATTTCCAAAATCACAACTAATGATGGTTGAATTATATATTCCAACTGGCACTATTAAATCACTAAAGCCTAAACAAATATTTTCTAAATTGCCAATACGATTTAATCCAAAAAAAGTACAATTTTTTACTAATTCAGGATTAAAAGAATCAGAGATTAAAATTTTATTCCAATTGTCACTCGAGTTCCCGTTTCTTACTAAAATTTCAATTTCATGGGCAGTCAAATTTCTATATTTAATGCCACTTCTATTTTGTTTATCTCTTAAATAGTATTCATCCTTGCCTTTTGGGAAGTCAGTTATGAAGTCATACCCCAAGGAGTTAAGGCTGATTTTTTTTATTATATTCATTAAAATAAACTTTTAAAATTATCAGTAATTGGTAATTAATGTAGATTCAATTAATATAAAGGTAAATATTAATACATTAGCAGAAGCGCGAATGCTTTAATTTATAAAATATTTAGGAGGTTAGGCTTACTACCTAGGTTTGGACCTGCTAAATCTATTTTTTTGTTGGGCATTTCCGCGCGCATTCGAGCGTGCATGACCAGAATTTCCACGACCTTGTTGTTGCACCGTTTTAACTGGATTGTGATTCATTAAAGGGTAGGGGTGATTGTCAATGACCGGAATCGTTTTTGCAATCAATTTTTCAATATCCTTTAAAAATGCTTTTTCTTCAGCATCGCAAAATGATATGGCTGTTCCATTCGCACCTGCGCGACCTGTTCGACCAATACGGTGCACATAAGTTTCTGCAATATTGGGTATCTCGAAATTCACTACAAATTCTAAATTATCCACATCAATACCTCTTGCTGCAATATCTGTAGCGACTAATACACGCGTAATTTGGTCCTTAAAATTACTCAAGGCTCTTTGTCTTGCATTTTGTGATTTATTACCGTGAATAGCTTCTGCTTTTATATGGTATTTTAAAAGTAAGTTCACTACTTTGTCAGCGCCATGTTTTGTTCTTGTAAATACCAATGCTGTTTTAATTGCAGGATTTTTTAATACATCAATCAGTAGCGCATTTTTATTATTCTTGTCTACAAAATAAACGGATTGCTCAATAATTTCTACAGTGGAGGATACGGGCGTTACTGATACTTTTTCTGGATGAAATAATATAGTACTTGCTAAACTTACAATCTCTGCCGGCATGGTGGCTGAAAAAAACAAGGATTGTCTTTTTTTAGGAAGTACCGCTAATAATTTCTTCACATCATTTACAAATCCCATATCCAACATACGATCTGCTTCATCTAGTACAAATATTTCAACCTCTCTCAAACTTATATGTCCTTGATTCATTAAATCCAATAATCTCCCGGGTGTCGCTATAACCACATCCACGCCATTTCTAAGGGCAGTTACTTGTGGTCCTTGTGCTACGCCTCCGAATATTACCGTACAATTTAATGGGGTATGTCGACCATATGCATTGAAACTTTCCGCAATTTGTATGGCTAATTCTCTTGTGGGTGTAACGATTAAACTTCTTATTTTTTTTCGCTTCTCTCCATGAGAATTTTGTAATAATAATTGAATGATTGGTAAAGTGAAGGCAGCTGTTTTACCTGTGCCTGTTTGTGCGCAACCTAATAAATCCTTACCCGCTAATACAATCGGAATAGATTGTGCTTGAATAGGTGTTGGCGTTGTATATCCTTCCTCGTAAAGCGCAATTAATAGCGGCTCAATAAGATCTAATGACTTGAAATTTGTACTCATAATGGACTGCAAGGTACACTATTTAAATTTGACGCCTATGCAGGCGCATAAGGATGCTTTTTAGCAACATCACTATCCTTGGCATTACAAAACAAGTAGGATTAGCTGTAATTAGGCAAATAAGTCCATTTCAGCCCTGCCTAAACCATCTGGCGTGGTATAAAAAGGTCTTTTTTCAATGACATAATGGGTATCTTCTGGTATCCCTAATGCACGGTAGATAGTTTGGTGCACTTGTTCAATTCGAATGGGTTTTTCAATCGTTTTGCAAGGTCGTTCATCGGCCGTTTTACCATACACATATCCTTTTTTAATACCGCCGCCAAACATTAACATGGAACAGCCGTCTGTGAAATGTCGGTGCATCCCATAATTTTTAATATCTTGGATAATATCAGGCTGATTCACTTGCTCTTGTACTTTTAAATCAGGGCGCCCTTCGACCATCATGTCTCTGCTAAATTCACTTGCTAATATGATCAGTGTTCGATCTAAATGTCCTGATTGATCTAAATCTTTAATTAACTGAGCGATTGGACCGTCAATTTGTTTTTTCATATCTGCCAACCTAGTATGTCCATTGTCATGGATGTCCCAATTTTTAAATGGTTCATATTCGGTGGTTACTGAAATAAATCGCGCTCCTTTTTGCGTTAAACGTTTTGCCATTAAACAGCCTAATCCAAATTTACCTGTATTATAAATGTCGTAGTTTTCTTTAGGTTCTTTACTTAAATCAAATGCAGCGGCCTCGGGCGACTTTAAAAGCATATAGGCCTGCTCCATGGATCTTTTCATGGATTCTTTTTGATAATCACTTCCCAATTCACCTAATGGACCTTGGTTCATTAGGTCATTATAGAGTTGGTTTCTTTTTTCAAATCTACTGATATCCATTCCTACAGGAGGCTTCACGCTTTCAAGCCCTTCACTTGGGTCAGGTATTAAAAAAGGACCAAACTCATTGCCTAAAAATCCTGCTGTATGAAATGCCTTTAATTCTTCCCCTTCTCCTAAAGAAAATCGTTGACCAATATCGATAAATGCAGGGATCACAGAATTGACAGGTCCCAATTGTTTCGAAATCCAGGAACCAATATGGGGTGCGGCTACTGTTTGTGGTGGTTTATAACAAGTATGCCAATGGTACTGATGACGAGAGTGAAGAATGAATCCCATATCGCCTGCAACATAGGATCTAATAGCAGTTCCTTTATTTAATACTTTCCCTATGGATTCCAGTCCTTCTGAAAAATAGATATCATCTAATGCAGTGGGCACTGATTTGAAAGTACTTAACACATCATTCGCCATCATGCCTTTAGAAAAAGCGGTATATCTTTTTGGGTCAAAAGTATCCGTATGTGCCATACCACCGGCCATCCAAAGTAAAATAACAGTATCCGCAGTCGCTGTTAATTTTGATGAATTACAGCCACTTAACAAACCTGCTAATGGGGCACCTGCAGTCAATGCAGCTAGGGTAGCAGTACTGCTATTTTTTAAAAATTCTCGACGATTCCAATGACTTGACATAATTAATATTTATTTCTAAATGAATTAATAAATAATTTGAAATTCCGGCAATAATAAAATTATCCAAAATAAATCTTCAATAGCATTAGTGGTAGGGTTGTCTCCTAATAATTTTTTAGCAATCGTATATTCAGTCGTTGTTGCTGTTCTACCTAAAGCTTGTTGGTATATTTCTTTAATAATTTGGTCACCGGTAATGTATTTGTCTTTCCAAATGACAGCACCCTTAGTGATCATGGAATTAAATCGGTCCCCATTAGTTAGTTCCAATGCTTGCAATAGATTTGATTGCGATTCTCTGGTCGTGCTCACTGTTTCACGCGTAGGTCTTCCTAGGGATATTAAAAATGGGTTATTGTTCACCAATGAAGCGCGTACAAATTTTGCGTCAATAATTGGCGGTAATTTTTTTGGTGTCATCATTTTCTTTTCCTTCTTCTCATTTTCTTTCTTCTCCTTTTCCTTTTTCTCTTTTTCCTTGTCTTTGTTCTTGTCCTTCTTTTTCTTCTTATCCTCCGCTTTCTTTTTCTCCTGCCTTTCTTTCTGTTTTTTAATTTCTTCGAGCACTGCTTTTTTATCTACATAGGTAATGGACATGGAGTCGTAAAAAATGGGTGTAATTATGGTGCTTGCTGCATCAGCAAATTGTTCTGCTGACATCCGTTTGCGTAATCGGCCTTTGAAAACATATTGTGGGGATATTATTTTACTTGCATCATTAAAACTTACCGAAGGCAGTTGGTATGTGTTTGAGGAAGTAATTAAAAAAAGTAATTCTTTTATGTCGGAATTATTTTGTTGAAAATTAAATGACATCCAATCCAGTAAGTTCTGACTCCATGCTTCATTGTCCATTACATCTACAGGCTCAATTAATCCACGTCCCATTAATTGTGCCCAAATTCTATTGACTATAGTGCGGTAAAACCTTCCATTGGAAGCCTGTACCATATTGGTGGCTAATTGTGCTAGTTTTTCTGATTTTTTAACACTGCTATCAATGGCGCCTAATTCTTTCCATAGCATACGCGCGCCTGTAAACTTACCCGTTGGCTTGTCGCATCTATTTATTTCAAGTGAGGTATCTGCAAAAATATTCGCAAATGCATAAGCGTCTGTCAATTTCCAATCGCTTATAAAACTATTATGACAGGAAGCACATTTTAAATTTAAACCTAAAAATATTTGAGATACATTTTGTGCCGCTTGCATTTCGGTACGTTGGCTTGCATTCACTACGCCACGCCATTTAATTCCCTCAATAAATCCGTTGGATTCATCCGTAGGATTTAATAATTCTTTTACAAATTGATCGTAGGATTTATTCGATTTTATCGCATTAAATAACCAATAGGTAATATTGCGTCGCCCGCCAGTAATGTAGCCTGTTCCTGTATAATCATTTCTTAAAGCATCATTCCAAAAACTTAACCAATGTAAGGTGTAATCATCTTTTTGGTTAAGTAATTTTCTTATCCATATTTCTCTTTTATTAGTTCTGCTATCCTTTGTAAATTTTTCTAATGCTTCTGTGCTAGGAACTAAACCAACAAGATCCAATGAAATTCGTCTTAAAAAAGTTTTATCATCCACCACTTTTGGCCAAATTATTTTGTTGGCAGTAAAATATTGGTTGGTCCAAAGATCAATCGGGTTGCTTAAGTTTTCTGTGGCTACTGGAAGGGTAGGATTCCTAGGGGCTAGCGGCGCTAATCTAAAAATACTTTTTTCAGAGCTATCAGGCCAAGGTGCTCCTTTTTGAATCCAAAAATTAATGACTGCAATATCCTCGTCCGCTAATTTTCTTCCTTTGGAAGGCATTGCATCTTTGTGATTGGATGGTAGGGTAATACGACGATATAAATCACTCGCTGTTGGATCACCAGGTATAACCACAGGTCCATTTTCACCTCCTTTAAAAATCATGTCTCTACGATCAAGTCGCAAATCGCCTTTGATTTTTTCAGGTCCGTGACACTTATAACAATTATGTGCAAAGATGGCCCTCACTTTTACATTGAGTTCAATAGATTGTTGTTTTGTTAATGGTGTGGTATCGTTTTTGAATGTAGTAATATCAAAATTGGAGTTGGTGCTTTTGTCATAACTATCACTCCAAGGAATGGTGGCCGTAATATAATCCTTGCCATGTGTTAGTGAAGCGCCAAAGTGTCCAGCAATGGCAACGCCGATTGCACTAATAAATAAAAAGACACGATATAATTTAATCCAGCTTCTTTTGTCTTTTTTGTGAATGCTGTTTGATACAAACCAAGTGATGGCTGAAAAAAATGCAGTTGCAATACCTGCCCATTGATGAATATTAGAAACTTGAAATTCATAGCCACCTTCTTTTACAAGAAGTAAACCCATGATTGCCGATATGATCGCTGCAATAGTTCCAGCAGCTAAAAGTAATCTGATCCCTGTGCGAGAAGGGGTATCAAATTTTTTTAAAGTGAATAGTTCAAGTAGCGCTGCAAATAAAAGTAATGAGACTGGGAAATGAACTGCAATGGGGTGAAGTCTACCTAAAAATCGCCATCCCCAAAAAAAATCGTTACTTACTGTGCTGGTAGGAGACTCCGCATAACTGTTCAATGAAATTTGCAAAAAGCAGAGGAAAACTAAAGTGCTAATGACAATAGCCAATTTTTTTCTTGGGTAGGATTTATTTTTTACATCTTTCATAAGCAGTTCGTTTTTAAAGATAATTAAAAATGAATTAAAAACTTGCTTGATGTATATATTTAATGATCCATATATTTTAAGGGATATAGCCGATTGCGGTCTTTTTTCAGCCGAATTTAGGACAAGCGCTTTTTACTGGGTCTGCTTACCAAAGCATGGGATGTTTTTATCAAGCTTTGCACTAGTGTTGCAGGTAGTTGCCTATTAATGATCAATGTGTTCCAATGTGTTTTATTCATATGGTACCCAGGAATGATATATTCTGAATAATCTTCCCTTTGTGTGATAATATCTTCTGGATCGGCTTTATAGTTGAAAGAAAGGGGTTCCTTACTTAAATTAAGTATTATAAATAGTTTTCCATGATGTTTGATCACAACAGTATCGGGCCCAAACGGAGTTGCTTCCTCGGTATCGGGTAAGGATAATGCGTAATCTAAAATTTCATCAATTTCCATCTTGGCCTTTCTTTATTCATATGCTAATCATTCAAACCAAAGTGCACCCATCCAGAACTACTCTACGGTGACACTTTTTGCAAGATTGCGCGGCTTGTCAACATCAATCCCTTTTGCAACACCCACATAGTAACTAAGTAATTGCATCGGCACAACACTTAATAAGGGTGCAATGACTTCGTCAATTTCCGGAACGAACATAATGTTTTCGGACATCGTGGGTAAAACTTGATCGCCCACACT
>Ga0209355_1000486_pt1 | contig 23895 bp, 14 predicted proteins | sample LauGreSBDMM110SN_3_FD_187563 | JGI IMG/M metagenome (GOLD analysis project Ga0209355, IMG submission 187563) | Freshwater lake microbial communities from Lake Michigan, USA - Sp13.BD.MM110.SN (SPAdes) (version 2) | ecosystem: Environmental > Aquatic > Freshwater > Lake | place: Lake Michigan... | reverse complement strand
AGCCATGTTTAGTCCATGGATTGTACTTAGTACCACGAGAAATTAAAGTTTGTGTACGCTTTAAATCATTCCAACGGAATGATTCACCCAAAAATTCTCTTGCTGATTCATCTAAAATCATATCAATGGAAATAGTTGCAGGCGTAGCTCTATAGGAAACCACATTTGTATGTAAATCTCTAGCGTCATCTGCTTTTGCAGCACGCGCAGGTGCTTTACCGGCATTTGAAGCCAAAGCGCGATCTAATACCATATTATAGTAAACATCAGCAGTTCCTAATTTAGCACCTGTTGCACCTTTAACGATTGCCTCTGCAGCCATTAAATATAATTCAGCAGAACGGAATAAAGGCTCATTCCAAGTTCCCCAGCCATCAGAAGTTGGAAGCCCAGGTTGGAAAAATTTCCAAATCATTGGCTTACCCCAGAACATATTGTCATTTACACCAGTGGTTGCATTAATTGGTGCATATCCTTCCATTTCATCATGATTCGTTACATGGTACTTCTTAGTTCCACCAGCTACATTCAATCCACGCTCGCTTGCAACTAAAATAGGATCATTCCAAGCCCTGATTACAGCAGTAGTATCCCCTTTAACAAAGTTTAAAACGGTACTAGATGAATAAGTATTGTTCTTTAACGAAATAGCAGCTGAAGTGGTTGCATAGGAAACACTATTATAGGTTCCTTCATAACGCGCATCTAATTTTGGATCAAACAAACGGTAAGCCGCCCAAGTAACTAAATGTACATTTTTCATTACACTATAAGGTGCAGCAGCTCCAGCAATTTGCGCATTACCTGAAGGTCCACCACCCATTTGACTGTGAATATTATTACCTTGAATTCCAGTTGCAGCATCAAAATTTAAATCGCCTTTATAAAAAGCTGGATTTTCATATTGAACAGCAAAAATTACTTCCTTACTTGCATTTGCAGGAACTACTGAACTTGCTAATGTTGCTGTTTCTACATTTACATTTTTATTATGAATTGGAAATAAGGTATTCCAATTTTTTTCCATCGGATATAAATTAGAAGCAATTAAAGCATCAGAAAGCGCTAATGATTTTGTAAAATCAGCATCAGATCCGCCCAATGAATTGTTAAAATTCCAACCTCTTGTCAAGTATACTTTAGCTTGTAAAAATTGTGCAGCTCCTTTGCTTGCTCTACCTCTTTCACTTGGCATTACTGGTAAAACTGCAATCGCATCATCTAAATCTTTTAAGATTTGTGTATATACTTCCTTAGCAGTTGATTTTTTTGCTTCCAAGCTTCCAGTCAATGATTCAGTTAATGGCATTGGAATATCACCCCATTGTTGTACCGCCCAGAAATAGCTTAATGCACGTAAAAATTTTGCCTGTCCTACCAAGTTTGCAATCACTGCAGCATCTCCACCCACTACTGCCTTCTCTCTTGAAATTGCAGCATTACATCTGTTTATTTCACGATATAATTGATCCCAATAAGATTGTAATTCGCCATCTGTTGAGTTAAATCTGATATCATACACATCTTTTGGCGTACCTATTTGATTAGGTAAATTATAAAAGATACCATAAGAACCATTTTCTGAAAAAATATCAGAACCGTTATGGGTTAATTTTTTACGTTGTGTCAAATCCCTTAATAAAGGATAACATGAGTTAACTAAATTTAAATAACCACCTGGTGTGTTATAAAAATTATCTGTTGTTCTGTTCGCTGGGTTGAATTCTGTAATAAAGTTTTTATTACATCCAACCATCGCCATACTTAGTAAAACTAAGCAGATTGAAAAGCGTTGGAAATTTTTTGAAATATTCATACAATTTATTTTTAAAGTTATTATCTTATATTATTTAAAAGCCTAAATTAAAACCAAATGTTACTGTAGAAGATGGAACATCATCTTGGTAAGCAGCGCCATTGTATTCAGGATCGCCACCTAAGTATTTGGTAAAATAAGCTGGGTTAATTAATTGTAGGTAAAAACGCATTTTATCAATACCCATTTTATCTGTTTTAGCTTTTGGCAAAGTATAACCAAAAGTAACGTCGGCTATTCTTAAAAAACTAGCATCTTGATAAAAAATGGCATCTCTGAAATTCGAACCTGGTATACCCATACCCCAAATTTCATTACTTGGATTATTTCTAGTCCAATAATTCAAATTCAAACGAGCTCCACCACCTGCATCTGAAATATAACTACTCATAAAGCCATTCTTAAACATGGTACCATTTCTGTAATACATCATAACCGCTACATCCAAGTTTTTATAACTAACGCGATTAGTCATACCCAATGTATAATTAGGTAATTGTGAACCTACGATAACGCGGTCATCTTGACCAATAACACCTGCTGAAATTTTACCATCATTATTTTGGTCAACGATGCGTACCTGACCTGGAACTTGACCATATCTTTTTGCTTCAGCACTATCGCCCAATTGCCAAATTCCTGCTGCTTGAAAATATAAGAAACTCTTTAATGGATGCCCTACTGCTAATGCATTTTCAGGATTTGTTCCTCCACTCCATCCGTATTGAGCACCATTTGGTAATTCTTCTAATTTATTTACGTTTTTAGTGAAATTCAGTGAAGTAGTCCACATTAAATTTTTAGTAGTAATATTCGTTGTGTTTAATAACATTTCGACCCCTTTATTTGACACCCTACCTACGTTCGCAATAATTGTACCAAAGCCAGAAGTAGTTGGTAAGGCTTGTCTCATGATCAAGTCCTTCGTAGTTCTATTATAAACCTCGATGGCTGCAGTAACTCTATTATTAAAGAAACCTACGTTCAATCCTAAGTTCAATTCCTCACTACGCTCCCAACCTAATTGCTGATTAGGTAAATTTCCTGGAGCCAAACCGATACCTGCATTTTGACCAAAACTATAGTTGGTTCCCGCCAATGTTGCAGAAGTTTGGTAAGGAGATACCACTGAGTTACCCACTTGTCCAAAACTTACTCTTAATTTCAAATCAGAAAATACATTTAAGTCTTTAACAAAATTCTCGTCACCCAAACGCCATGCAAAAGCACCTGATGGGAAAAACGCCCATTTTTTTCCTTCTGCTAATTGAGATGCACCGTCAGAACGTCCTGTGAAAGTGAATAAATATTTGTCATTAAATGTGTAGTTAATTCTACCCATATAGGATGACAAACTGCGTTGATTAAATGAACTACCTATTGAAAATGTTCCTGCAGATTGCATATTATACCAAAAAGAATTGAAAGGTAAATTGGTAACAGAACCCACATTCATTTCAGTAGTTGTTTTAAATGCACTTTGTAAACCAGTCACATTTAATTTACTTTTTCCTTTTTCTAAATTATACGTTAATTGGTTATCAAAAGTATATGCTGTTATATAATCATCTTCAACAGAACCTCTTGTCAAACCTAAATTCACCGACTTGGAATAAGTTCCTCGGTATTCATCTTGTTTTGCATGTTGATTAGAAGCAGAAATAGTCGTTTTAAAAACTAACCCTTTTACTAAATTCAATTCGCCATACGCACTTCCCATTTGACTTGCAACTGTTCTAGTCCATGTGTAATTTGCCTTACTTGAAGCTTCTAAAACCGGGTTCATGGCTGTATTGCGACCCATTCTAACTGCATAACCATTTACGGATCCTGTGATATCATCTCTTCCAATGACTTTATCCACTAAATCTGCATAATAAATAACACTCGTTGGTCGCTCTCTATAAGCAGTTCTAAGTGCTTCAAAGGAACCAGTAGGGTTAGCTGAATAGTTTGCATACAAAGTGAAACCTACCTTTAAATATTTGGTGATTTTAGAATCTACCGCAGCATTTAAGTTATATTTTTTATAAGTTGTATGTGCTTGCATACCATCTTCCTGAATATATCCTCCTGAAAAACGGTAGTTTGTACCATTGGTACCACCTGATACTGCAATGTTCGCACCCAAATTGATACCTGGTTGTGTCATCGCTCCAACTAAATCAGTTGTTCTTCCACCATTGATAATCGCCAACTCATTCACATTGAACATAGTTTCACTCACCACAGCACCATTTAATGCTGCATCTGTCAATGAAGACTTGTAAAATTGTTGAGCATCTTGCATTGGAGGCAAATGATCTGGTGTTTTACGACCAGAGTAAAAATCAACTGTAACTCTTGGTTTACCAGTAGATCCTCTTTTTGAAGTAATAATAACAACCCCATTCGCACCTCTTGAACCATAGATCGCAGTTGAAGATGCATCCTTTAAGATATCAATGGTTTGAATATCAGCAGGGCTAATGTCTTGTAATTTTCCACCCACCACTCCATCAATAACCACTAGTGGCTCTGTATTCATATTTTGCGGGTTACTACTTACTAAAGTTAAGTTAGTAGCTCCATCCGCATTGGGGTTAGCAGTAATTGTGTTTTCACCACGAATTGCAATTGACCATAATTGACCAGGCTTGTTACTTAATTTAGTAACCAATACCCCTGGTACTTGACCTTGCAAAGCTTGTGTTGCATTCGATGGGTTACCTCTTGTGATTTCCTTTGCAGAAACAGTTCCCACTGCACCGGTTAAATCTTTTTTCTTAACTGAACCATAACCAATAACAACCGCATCTTCTAATTGCTTAGAATCACTTGTTAAAGTTGCATTAATAGATGTTTGATTGGTTAATTTAATTTCAGTGGAAGTAAATCCAACAGAACTAATGACTAAAACATTATTAGTTCCTTTGGTAGGTACATCAAGGGTAAACTTACCATCAACGTTGGTAACAGTACCTTTGGTGGTTCCTTTAATGACAACAGACGCACCCACAATGGCTGCTCCATTTTCACTATTTTTTACAGTTCCAGTTAACGGGCGATTTTGTGCCCAAACAATGCTGCCTATAAAAAATAGGGGCAACATCATCAAGAGAATTTTTCTCATGGTTTAGCAATTTTAATTTTACAATCTTTTATAAATGAATCGTTTACTTTAAAAATAATATATATATATTGTTTAAAGATTAGAGTAAATTAGGGTAATTTTTTTAAAATGTTAAGATTGTTAACAATTAGTTACGAAATCGATTTCGTGAATTGTAAACATCATAAAGATGAAATGATAAACTAAACCAGATTAAATCATAATTAGTTAATTTTAAAATCTTAAATCAACTTAATGAAACAGATCTACACATTACTTATTTTGTTAACATTTGTTAACGTCAACAGCCAAGCGCAAAAGACAGTAGTTAAGCTGGACTACTTTTATAACAATGAGTATAAAGCGAATACTGATGGGAGCGCCTACCGCTTTCATTATATATGGGAGGATACCACACTTAATGGTTATAGTATGTGGGGTGAAATGTTTACGAATAAAGGAGCTAAAATTAGAAGCCTGATAGAGGCCCCTACTATTGAGAATTTAAAAAAAGCTTCCGTCTATATTATTACGGATCCAGATAATCAAAAGGAATCCCCGAATCCTAACTATATGAAAGCGGAGGATGTTAAAATCATAAGCGATTGGGTTGCACAAGGTGGTGTATTAGTTTTACTTGCAAATGATTCAGCCAATGCAGATTTATCTCATTTTAATTTATTAGCCAACGCATTTGGAATTCATTTTACGGACAAAGTCCGTAATTCTGTTCTTAAGGATATTACGGTTGGAAAAATTATGGTTCCAGATACACACCCCATTTTTACAACTGCGAAACAATTATACTTGAAGGGCATTTCCACTTTACAATTAAAAAGTCCTGCACAAGCAGCTCTTGAAAATAATGGAGATGTAATTATGGCAACTAGTAAGTTTGGAAAAGGCATGGTGTTTGCAGTGGGTGATCCATGGATTTATAATGAGTATGTCGTGAATGATCGCTTAAACGCGACTTACCAAAACAAACAAGCTGCTATTGAACTTACCAATTGGTTATTAAAACAAATCCCTAGGTAAGTATTTATCCATACAGAAAGTGTTATTTAATCTACAGATTTCACATATTGCGCAGCAATTAAGATTCACTAGCATAATTAGATAAATTAATTCTTAAGTTTACTTTATGACAAGTACACCTACCGCTGTTGATATAAATAAAAGATTGTATTCCCTTGATTTTATGCGGGGGTTAATTATGTTTTTATTAGTCCTCGAAAGCACAGGAATTTTTGAAGTATTTTTTTTAGCTTCCAAAGATCATTTTTTAGAAAATATATTTATACAATTTCAGCACCACCCTTGGCACGGTATGCGGTTTTGGGATTTGATCCAACCAGGATTTATGTTTATAGCTGGTACTGCGATGGCCTACTCTATTCAAAATCAACAACAAAAAAATATAGCAACAAAAGAAATAACCCTTAAAACTATTAAACGTAGTGGCTGGTTGTTTTTTTGGGGTGTATTATCTTACGCCGTAAAGGATACAGGACTAAGTTTTGAATTATGGAATGTATTAACACAACTTTCCTTCACCATGTTGGTTGCCTATTTCATTTATGAATGGCAAATTAAGTCACAAATTATTTTTTGTATTGCCCTATTAATTTTAACAGATTTACTTTACCGCTACACCAATGTTCCCGGCTATAACTTAGGCTTCACCAATCATTTCAATTTTGGTAATTATATGGATATGCTACTCATGAATAAAACAAGCCGAGGCGGATGGGTTGCTATCAATTGTATTCCCACTTCAGTTCATACCATTGCAGGCGCTTTGATTGGAAAATTATTATTGAATTCTCAAGTACAAAAAGTTAAAATCAAACAGATGGTTTATTGGGGATTAGGTGTATTGATTTTGGGTTATGCTTTAGATGTATTTCAAATCAACCCAATTATCAAAAGAATTGCTACTAGCTCATTTACTTTAGTTTCCCTTGGCTGGTGTATCCTATTTTTCGCTGCCAGTTATTACTTCATTGACATTAAGCAAAATAAAAAGATCTTATTTTTAAGAATATTATCACTGAATTCAATATTCGTCTACTTGTTTTTTGAAACAGCGGGTGGAGGTTGGTTGAATCCTTATGTTAAAAAGTTTGCTTTTGGCTTATTAAATAACTTTACCACCTCTGAAACTTTCATTGCGCTAATTGGATGTATCCTTATATTTTTTATTGAATGGGGATTATGCTATTTCTTATATAAGAAAAAGATATTTTTCAAACTTTAATCAAACAAGCTTCTCATCCCCTCATTACGACGCTTCCCAAAATAGGTGGATAAAGTAAATTCAAAAGTTTGCGGCTTTAAATTCGCAGCCGTCATATCATTATTATAAATATCATAGGTAAGCCCTAACTTATATTTATTTAACAATAAGCCAATATAGGGTACTACTGCATCTTTAGTGCGATAAAAACAACCCACATACATCCTATTGGTTGATTCATAGGTTTCATTAAATGGAATACCTATTGCTGCACCTGCATAAACAAACTCATTCTCGTATCTATTTTGATAATTGGCGTGTACCAACAATGTTTTGTTACCTGAAAATATTTGTTCATAGTTTAATTGCCCCAATACCTGACTAAATTCATTTAAAGGGCTAACCCTAGCACTATCATTAGTAGTATTATAACCAGTGGAACGATTAATAAAATACGAACTCGCCCCAAACTGGAAAAAGGAAGTATAACTATTATGTGAATACATTAAACCAACATTTAATGTTGATTTAGTTCTAAAATTATTAATTACTTCTAAACTTGAAGGATTCAATAAACGCCCAGAATAATATTGGTCGCCAAAAATCAAGGATTGGGCATCCACCGTTCGACTTATAATAGTAGTGCCTAATCCAATTGCCAAGTATTGGCTGCGTTCATCATTTAAAAAAACGCGATCCGCTATGGAGGCAGTTATATAATTCGTTTGTAAAACTCCATTTAAAACTTGATCAGAAATGGCTTGTAGGCCAAATCCCAATTTATTAGGTTCCGTGTTGTCATTTTTTAAAAAACCGAAATCTAAACCAATACCAGTGGTTTTATAAGGTTGGCCAACACCTGAAAATTGTGTTCTAAAGATAACTTGGGCTTTGTTAAAACTTCCAAAGCCTACCGTTGCAGGATTAAAAAAATGCCCAGCTGTAAAATTTTGTGAGATATACGGAGTTTGTGCCCTAACTGAAATGGCAAATACTGAAAAAAATAATATAAAATTTAGTGCTTTCATTTATCTCATTAATAGTACTGATCCTGTTTTTTTAATTTCTGAAAGTTGGTTCGTCAAATAATCTTTATAACTATATTCAACAAGATAAGAATAAGCATCCATTTCCTGCATTACACCACCCAAATCTCTTCCATCCCATCCTTTATTTATATCAGTAGAATAAAAAATCATCTTACCCCATCTATTAAAAATCTTTAACCCTTTAAAACTTTGTATACCAGCGCCATATTCGATTTTTAAAATATCATTTAATCCATCATAATTAGGCGTAAATGCATTGGGTATGTTTAAGTAAATATCAGGAGATACAATCACATCATATTCATCATAAATATTACAGGTACTAACAGTATCAGTTCTTGTCAGTGTATATAAAATAGATTTATTCCCATTAAATACAGGACGTGGAATTGTAGGATCAGATAAAAAAGTAGCTGGTGACCATTTGTAACTTGTATATCTTTTATCAGATTTAGAAACCAATAAAGTGTCTAAGTTTGGATATAAATATAAAGTGTAATTTTTTCCATATAAAGGAGCAATCACATTAATAGGACTTCCTGTAATTTGATAAAAATATTTTGGGCACCAATCATTACTCACCTGTAAATTGATTTTATAAATACCAGCGGACATATATTTATGTGAAACAGGATTGGCTACATTAGCGACAGATCCATCACCAAACATCCATTTAAAATGAATTTTACTTTGTTCTTTTGCAGTCGTAATGATTTCTACAGGTACATTAATACAAGCATCCGACTTTGTAGAAAAAGTATATCTTGGTATATTTAATAATGATATGGTAAGATTATTAGAAGTAAGTGAATTACAAAAACCATCGTTTACTACAACCCTATATAATCCTGGCAAACCCACTGCAACATTACCTAATTGATTGGTGTAAAATAAGGTGTCGTTACGATACCATTTATAAGTATTTGCCCCCTGGCCAGTTAATACTACGGAGTCTCCATTGCAAATTACGGTGTCAATAGCGGCAATCGTAGCTGTTGGAATGGTAAAAACAGGTATTGAAAAAATAGACGGATAAGGATAAATACATTTTTTTCGATCAGTTAATTCCAATGAAACATTTGTCGCACCAGCAACCAAACCATAAATCATTGAGCCAATCATTTTTGCATTATTATTTGTAGTAGTCCAAATAGCATTAAATGGTGGAATGCCACCACTTGTACTTGATGATAATTTAAGTGAATCATACAAGCAAAGATAATTTTTGGGACTAGAAACAGTCGGTAAATTAGGTGGTGGAATAATTGTAATTCCCTTAGTTAATTCTGTTTTACACACTAATCCAGAAACACTACTAAGCTTAATTGTATAATTTAAGCTATTGGGTACACTAAAATTGGAATAATAATGCTGATAGATATTATTAATTATTGGATTATTTATAACCGTATCTGCGCTTCCATCACCCCATGAAATTTTCACAGTATCAATGATGCCAAAATTAGTCCATGAACTATCTGAAATTTTCACAAACTCATTACTACATAGTGCAGTATCCTTGATAACATTAAAATTGGTTTTAGGGATGGCGCCATTCACCTTAAATACCTTGGTAGCAGAGTCAATACAACCCTTAACGCTGGTTACTTGCAGTTGTACATTATAATTTTTTGATGCACTATAAACATGAGACGTATTTTTATTTATATCTGAATTATTAACAACATCCCCAAAATTCCATAAATATTTAAAATTATTAGTTTTATCAGATATCGAAGAGGTATCTGCAAAATTGGCAATCCCATTTTGTAAACAACCATTCGGTATAGTAAAGCCCACCTTAGGATGTGACACCAAAGAAATTGCAATAGTAGTATCGTCGTTACATGTACCCCCCGAGGATGCAAACATTTTAATTTTATAATCCATTTTATTAGGATAAGCATACCCTGCATATCTATGCTTATACACTTTACCTACATAAGGGAACTCATCCTGTGTTGTATCTTTCAAATTATTTTGGGCATCCCAAAAGATGATTAGTTTACCGATGTCTCCAAAATCAACTGTAGAAAGGTTTTCAATCCGGACATCCTCGTTCGTACATAAAGCGGTATCCTTTAATACTTTAAAATTAGCTTTAGGAATAGCACCATTAACAGTAAAGTTTGAGGTGATGGAAGAAACACAACCTGTCGTATTCTGCGTCACCTGAAGCGATACTTGATATAAACCAAAGTCATTATACTTTATACGTGGATTAATTTGTGTAGTTGCTCCTGCAGGTATACTTGGTAATTTTTTGTTTAGTGGAGGAATAACATTAAAATTCCATAAGTACCTAAATTGACTGTTTGAGTTGTCGGAAATTTTTGTCGTATTAATAAATTCAGCATAACTATCCTCCAAACAAACTTCCGGCAATATGAATCCAACTTGTGGATGTGGTATCAAATTAACCTTTATAATTGTATCAGCCATACAAGTAGTGCCCGAGTATGCCCTTAGTCGGATATCATAACTCATTTTAGTAGGATAATTATAATCCAAATAACGATATGCATATTTTTTACCAACAGTTGGACTTGTGTCAACTGTGCTATCTTTTATATTATCATTATCCCAAAAGACAACCACTTTATCAATCGTACCAAAATCAATGGTGGATATGTTTTCAATAGTTACATCTTCATTAGTACAGAACGGTGTACTTTTTAAAATATTAAATTTAGGATGTGGAATTGCACCACTTACTTTAAAAATAGTGGTATCAAGTGAAACACAACCATATGAACTTGCTACTTGAAGTATTATATTATAATCACCCCCACTACTATATCTATGCGTAGGCGTTTTCAAAGTGGAAATATTTGGGTTAGCAGTGGTTGCACTAACATCACCAAAATTCCAGAGATATTTAAAATTTAAATTATTATCGACAATACTTGAAGTATCCGAGAAAGTTGCCAAGGCATTATACAAACAAGCGTCGGGCAATGAAAATCCTACTACAGGGAAGGGCCTGTTCGTAAAACTAATTGAATCAGATACATTACATCCATTCAGTGTGGTTAAATTTAAAATAGGTCGATAGCTTTGTAAATTAGTATAAATATGCGTCTTCGGTTGATTTGTGGTACTAGAATCTAACGGAGACCCATCCCCATAATTCCATACCCAATTGACTAATGTTGATTTAGGTGATGATATAGTCGAATCCCTTAATGTTAAAGTTGTATTTAAGCAAGTAGTATCAGAAATTGAAAATTTAAATTTAGGTACACTATCAATTAACACTAATTGTAATATAGAACTATCTGCTGTAAGCGTGTCACTTATACAACCAATGTCACTAATCACAAAATGTCGAATATTATATTTGCCAGCTGTATCTGGTTTAAATTTAATGTTTGGAGTCGTATCCTTAAAAACACCCGTTCCAAAATCCCACATATATTTGATTATACGTCGTTCATTTAAAGCCACCATGGTTTTATCAGACAAACTCACAGAATCACTTAAGCAATGTGTTGTAAAAATACTATCCTTTGTTTTAGGAGGTTCTGACACCGTTAAAATAAATGACAAATCTTGCTCTCCACTACATCCGTCAAATGTGGGATTATTTGCAATTACTTGAATTAAATATTGCCCAGAGGTATTAAACAAAAAAGAATTTTTATAACTATACTTATAAACGGATTTTCCATTGATTTTAGTGGAGTCTTCTGGAATAGGATTGTACACCGTGTCTTTGGGATAGTTAGGTATATTCCATTTTAAGGAAACAGGCTTATACGGCAAAGTAATGGATGCCTTGGAATTAACTCCTCTACAGGTAATAGGTAAATAAACAGTATTATAATTATTATTAACTTCTAATCGTTGGTATAAATCTGTAACATTGGTACCTGCGTTATAACCATATGATTCAGCTCCCCCATATCCGTATGCAATAGCATTAAATCCTGAATCGGAAGATATGGTATGGGATCCTGCAGTTAGTTGAGGTTGGTAATATAAATAATTTGTATCCCCTGGATGAACTGTTGATCCAGTAATCGCGACGCCATCTATTTTCAAAGATGTAGCGCCTTTTTTAGGAATCACAATATTTGCAAAATGGTAAGCTGACCCAATATTAAAATTATTTGTTGAATTAATCGTAACCTTATTAATTGTTTGTTCAATTGGACTTAGATAAATCATTTCCGGATCTCCATTTCCTCCAATTATATTGTTACCACATGAATTGGCTGTGGTAATATATTGCGAGACCATAACAGGTAAATTGGATTCAATTGAATTTGCAGTATTGCTGGAAAATTCATAATAAAAATTGTTTATTAAACTTGCTTTATTCAAAACTGCTCCATTTAATTTAACTATTGTTGAAGTATCACTCACAATAACACGATAAAAATTAGTAGGCATTTTATTGGTGGGAACAGTTAGATACTTTCGTCCCCAGGCGCTTGAAGGAAATGCTTGTTGAATATAATTATCCGCACTTCCAGCGCCATTGGTCGTACAATTGATACTTAGTTTACCTGAACCAGAAAAAACTGCAATTCTTTTACAGGAACTTGTAGATGTGGCAATTGACCTTATTCTAGTTCCAGTTAAATCTTCTCCTGTTGATCTTTGACTTGCATTTGTACCCGGAATAACTACTCTTCCAAAGATATTATATATCTCCCCTTTATTTAATGTAACTCTGAGTGTATCCCCTTTAGGAATATTGAATGTATTGACACTAGGAATAATTTCAATATTAGTATTATCCTCTGTAGCAATAACATAGGTATAACCATAGGAATACCTTGAATTAGAAACTTGTGTATAATTGACGGAATAATAGTCACGACCTAAAGTACTTACTGGGAATAATAAACTCGCACCTGATACAGCTGAATTATAAATATGCGTATATGCAATAATTCCAACATCTGAAATAACATGAATACCCTTATTGGATTTTCCCTCATCAGATATCCTTGCATCATCGGCACCTGTTTTGGGAATAATTTCTGATGTGGTGACTTGGTTTGCCAAAACCTTATATGATCTTGTCCATCCTGTTGCAGGAATTTCAACAGTAACATTCGCATCTTGATCTGAAGTAAAATATAAAACCATGTTTTGGGAACCACCATTTGAATTATTAACACTCCCATCATTATTATACATACTTACATGGCTTCCATACCCTACCCAAAACTCCCTTCCTTTGTTTGAGAAATCCTGCCCTACTGCTGCACTAGCAAATAAGAACCCAAAAATGAATATAAATGATTTTATATATGAAGATTCGGCACGCATTAAAATATACTTATACTGGTTGTTTAACAAGTATAAATGTACTGAAAAAAGGTAAAAAATGAGCTAAAAGGGGCAATTTTAACCCTTACCAAAATCAATCGAATTGAGCCAGGTAATTAATTGATTGGCAAAGAATTTATTAATTGGGGCTTTAATGGTCAAAACCTTATTGGCAATTACAATAAAGTTATTATCGCTATATCCTTTGTTTTTAAATAAAGTATAATTACTATTTGCAATATTGAATTCTTTTTCTTCATCACTAATCACCAATAATCCAGCCTTTATCTCAGTAACGAATTGTGCAATTTGCTCCTTGGATTTTAAATGAATGGTATCCTGTTCCTGCTTATATACAAATTGTTGGTTTTTATACACCACCTGTATATGATATTCTGAAATTTGATTAGCAGTTTCGTTTTTTAAATAGAAACACTTTAAAGGACCTACGTCCTCCGTAGTTATAATGCTTTTATTTGACTGCGCATTGGTGATATTAATGCAAAAAAAACACAGTAAAAGAATGACTAGGGGGAGTAGCTTTCTCATGAATGATGGGGGTTGTAAATTGGACACAAAAATAAATGATTATTTCAATCACACACAACTATATTTGTATTAATTATTCATATAAGAATTACTTCTATAATATTTAATATATTAAATGTAATTTTGATAAATAAAAAATGATATATGAAAATTGCGATTTGGTCGGTAGGAAAAGCAGATGAATCCTATATTAAAGAAGGGGTTGCAACTTTCACTAAACGCATTGGACACTATTATCCTATTGAATGGCATTTAATCACACCCTCCAAAGCAAGCGATCCGACTCAAATAAAAAAAGAAGAAGCCATCTTAATTTTAAAAACAATATCACAAAACGATGTGTTAATATTATTGGATGAGAAAGGTAAAATGTTATCATCCCCTGGCCTAGCAAAATTGATCCAACAAAAGGCCAATCAAAGTGCACATCGTATTGTGTTTTTAATTGGGGGCGCTTACGGAGTTGCAGAAGAGATTAAAGCCAAAGCGCAATTTACTTGGTCATTATCTGAACTCGTTTTTCCCCATATGCTTGCGCGACTTATATTAGCAGAACAAATTTACAGAGCTTGCAGTATCTTAGCCAATGAAAAATACCATCACGAATAATTACTAATTATGACCATAAGTTTAACTTTATATATCACAGTCATTACTGTAGCAATATCATTAATTGCAATGTACAATGAAGCATTAATGGATAAATTAATATTTAATCCTTATACGATTCATAATCACAATGAATGGTATCGCTTTATAAGTTCTGGTTTTATACATGCCGATTTTATGCACCTTGCTTTTAATATGTTTTCCTTTTACATGTTTGGTGATTATGTGGAACAATATTTTAACATGATATTCGGATCCTTGGGAAGCACTTTATATATCATACTTTACGTTAGTTCCTTAATTGTTTGTTTGATCCCCACCTACTTGAACCATTTCAAACAATATAATTACAATAGTCTAGGCGCCTCCGGCGCCGTATCGGCCATCGTATTCGCAGGCATATTTTTACAGCCGACGATGCAGATTGGCTTTTTCATCATCCCTCCCATTATTCCTGGTTTTATTTTTGGCCCCATCTATCTTGGCATCACGGCTTACCTATCTAAAAATAAACAAAGCGGTATTAACCATAGTGCACATTTATGGGGCTCCATTTATGGTGTAGTATTTTTAATCATCACCAGTTATTTTATGGGGAACTATAATGTACTTGCTGCTTTTATGGAACAGATCAGAATCTATCTAGCAAGGTAATTTTCAAAACAGATTTAGTTTGTGGGGTCATTTTATAACGATCATCAATGCGCTTCCCTACTACCCACAAAAGCTTATCACCCATGGTCAAAACACCCATGCGTTGCTTTAATACTGGACTTAATTTCAAACTTCCTAAAAAGTGATTTAGTTTCTTTTTTTTACGAAGCCCTAAAGGATAAAAGTAATCAGTGGACTGCCAAGTTCTATATAAAAGAGGCCATTCAATTTTGTCGGCATCTAAATAAGCAAAATGAGGTTCTTTATTCATCTCGCCCATATGAGCAACATCCACCGTTTCGAAATGCAATAACCCATTATTAGTTTGTAAATCACCTTCACCTACATACACCATCATATGTTCGGTATTTGAATTATTGGGTACGACCTGAATCGTATCATTGAATTTTATAAAACGGTGTGTGGTTGTGGCTATATACGCACCATTACTTGCATCTAATAACTTATGCACTTCCACAATTTGTTGTGGCTTAAATCCATAGGACTGAATAAATCCCCAAGTATAAGTGTGATTGTCTTTTACTTTTTCCCAATGTTGTATTGAAATTGTTTCAATACCATGGCGTGTTTTTTTCCCTTTTTTCCAAAAGGCAGCAATGGTATTATTGACAATTGCTTCAGCTTCTTTTAATCTTGCCACCGTATCCAAAACATTTTCTGTTGCTTGCGCATACACTTCTTGAATTGCAGGCAACAACTTATTTCGGATTAAATTTCTTGTATAGTCATTTTTTTCATTCGAACTATCTTCCACAAAAGTCAAGGAATACTCCTTGGCAAATTGCCTTATTTGGTTTTTGGTATAGCCCAATAATGGTCTGCAAACAAAAATGCTATCATTGCGAAAATCAGGAATGCCTGTGAGTCCATGTAATCCAGTACCACGGAATAATTGCATTAATACAGTTTCCACCTGATCATCTGCATGATGCGCAGTGAGTAACACTACTTTATCATTACTATCTCCTAAATTGGTTTTGATTTCCTTCATCAATTGATCAAACCAAGCATACCTGATTTCTCTTGCTGCTTGCTGAATGCCCATTTTATAAGTTTCCGCATAAGATGCAGTTTCAAATCGATTTACTTTAAATGGTATTTGCAATCGGTTGGCAAAGTCAGTTACAAACTGCTCATCACGATTACTCTCCTCCCCCCTTAATTGAAAATTAACATGTGCAATGGTGCATTTTGCACCAATTAAATGCATCATATAGGTTAAGCCAACACTATCCAAACCACCACTCACTGCTAATAAAAAATGAGTATGCTTTAAACTAATGTCTGGAAACTTACTTTCCCATTGTTCCTTAAAGTTTTCCAGGGTCAACATGCTTAATTATTTTTTTTGCTCTTTAGCCCAAGCATCTTTCAGTGTAACGGTGCGGTTAAATACTAACTTATCCTTTGTACTTGTTGTATCCTGATAAAAATATCCCTTTCTTAAAAATTGGAAACGCATTTCAGGACTATCGTTTAACAAAGCTGGCTCTCCCCAAGCGGTGGTTATTGTATTTAATGAATTAGGGTTAATATAATCCTTAAAATCACCTTCCGCATTGGCTACATCTTCCACACTAAATAAGCGATCATATTCATTTAATACCACAGGCACAGCATGTTTTGCACTTACCCAATGTAGCGTACCTTTTACATGAAGCCCTGAAGTATCAGCGCCACTTTTACTGTTAGCAAAGTAACTTGCATAAATAGTTTGCACTTTGCCTGCTGCATCTTTTTCAAAACGATCACACTTAATGATGTAGGCACTTTTTAAACGCACCATTAAATCAGGACCCAATCTAAAATATTTTTTTGTCGGCTCTTCCATGAAATCATCTCGCTCAATCCATAACTCATTGCTAAAGGGGACTTGTCTTACGCCACCTTCCGTATCCTCTGGATTATTTTCAGAGCTTAACATTTCATCCGCTTGCTCGTAATTAGTAATAATTAATTTCACAGGATCCGTCACCACCATTCTGCGTTGTGCAATTTTATTCAAATGCTCTCTTACACAAAATTCTAATAAACTGAAGTCAATAATATTTTCACGCTTTGCAATACCTATACGCTCACAAAAATCACGAATACTTTCAGGCGTATATCCTCTGCGACGCATACCACTAATGGTAGGCATCCTTGGATCATCCCAACTTGAAACATGTCCTTCGGTAACCAATTGTAATAATTTGCGCTTACTCATAATTGCGTAAGTCATATTTAGTCGCGCAAACTCATATTGCTTGGAAGGGAAAATACCTAATTGCTCAATGCCCCATTCATACAAAGGGCGATGCGGTATAAATTCCAAAGTACAAATGGAATGTGTAATATTTTCAATAGAATCACTTTGTCCATGTGCAAAATCATACATTGGATAAATACACCAAGTATCACCCGTACGATGATGTGTTGCCCTTTTGATTCTATATAACAAAGGATCACGCATATGCATATTCGGACTTGCTAAATCAATTTTAGCGCGCAATACCTTGCTCCCATCTGCATGCTTACCTTCCTTCATTTCAGTAAATAATGCTAGGTTTTCGGCTATGCTTCGATTTCTGAAGTCGTTCCCAGTGCCAGCCATAGTTGGGGTTCCTTTTTGAACTGCAATTTCCTCCGGACTACTATCATCCACATAAGCCTGCCCTTTTTCAATTAGCTGAATAGCGTATTGATATAATTGATCAAAATAATCTGATGCATAACATTCCTTCACCCAATTAAAACCCAGCCATTGCACATCCGCTTTTATACTATCCACATATTCCGTTTCCTCAGTAGCCGGATTGGTATCATCAAAACGTAAATTAGTAGCACCCCCAAAACGTGTTGCCACTCCAAAATTCAAACATATACTTTTGGCATGCCCAATATGCAAATAACCATTGGGTTCGGGCGGAAATCGAGTCAAGATGGAATTGCATTTTCCTTCTGCTAAATCACTCGAGACAATTTCTTCAATAAAATTTAAACTTTTTTCTTCGCTCATGAGTCACAATCAATTCGGATAAAGGTACAAAATAGGCGTCAAATACCTACCTTAATTACGAAACAAACTACCCCCGATAGCCATAGAGCTTTTGAACTTCCTTGACAATTTTTTCTAGTTCTTGATCATCCCCAGCTGGATCATATTGTTGCTTCAAACTACTTCCAAATACATAGGCAACGGCCTGCCAAACACCAGCATTTAATCCCCCCTTAAATTCTTTAATTATATGATAACAGTTATTACCGGTTTCACGATTGATGAGCTTCATTAATACCTTTCCCTGATACACCGACAAATTGGTGATTTTATCTGCAAATTCTTTTTTTAATTCCCTTTCCCTTGATTTGATAATTTGCTTACGTTTGTTTTCATCTTTTACGTTTACAAGCTCCGCATTCACTTCACTAATCACTTTACTTGCCGATTTTGCATAGGGATAAGTTACATAAACCGCATTGCGAAGCCTTGTCCAGTCCTTCCAATATTTTCTCCAATAATTTGTTTGCTTTGCATCCACTTGTACTGTTGGTAACCAGGATTGTGGAATGGTATCCCCTTCTGGCGTAATGTATGCTTCTACACGTAAGGTATCCGAAAATTGTTGCGCATGACTCACCACAGGACTTAATCCTAGGATGATGATGACAATATATTTTTGGATACGCTTCATTCTTATTAATTAATACGCTATTTGTAAAGAGGTAACCTTTCTTATTTAGATTTTAACTTTTTTAATCGGGCATAGGCGGACATCATAAAGCCAATGGTCATGACGATAATCCCCAACCATAAAATATTTATAAAAGGAAACTCATACACTTTCAGGGTAATTAAATTAGTTAAAGAAGCAGATTCTTTCACTCCAATTTCTAAAATACCTTTCTTTTGATCTACTACTTTATTAAAGCTTAATACTAAGTTTTGCGCCTTTACCGTATCTAATTCTTGATTCAAAGTCATCCCTTCTAATAAGATGCCTGGCTTTGCTTCATACTTCAAGCCCTCCTTTGACGTAACCGTCATTTGTAAGACCAACTCATTGCTGCTCGATGCAGCTTTTGGATTTGGATTAATTAAAACATTATCCAACTTAATATAACCATTGCTATAAAATATGGAATCCCCAATGGCAATTTGATGTGGCTTGAAACTTGTGGTGTCTTCTTCACTGTGATCTTGGAATGAAGTAACATAAACAAAGATGTCCTTATTCCAATAGTGTTTTGAAGATGGATTTGCCGAAAAACCTTCCATCTTATTATTTTTCAATACATCTGGATACAATAAAAAGCTATGATCCGACTTTTTCTCTTTAAAGTTTAATTCAAAAAAACGTTTGTCTAAGCCATCCAAGGTATCTCTTTGATAAGTAACCATATACTTGCCCATATCCGTTTCCACCCCTTCAAATAAAGTGATATTTTCTCGTGGATTCCCAGTAGGATTGTTTTTAGCATTATCTTCCTTTAAAGGAGATATGCCTGTGGTATTCCAACTTAATACTGTTTTATTGGAAGATGAGATTAATATACCCAACAACACCATTGTGAATCCAATATGTCCCACACTAGCAGCTGCTGATTTTAATTTACCCTTTAAAATATTTAACCAATAAAAAGCGTTTGCAACCATCCCGAATGTGGCGGCCACAACACCTACATATAAAGCACCCAAATAGCCAATGCCCTTTTCTTCATAAGCGATACCTATAAAATAAAAAATAATGGCGCTCAACAAAGCAGTTACGATTAATGGCCATTTAATATTTTTAATAAAATTTTCCGCACTCGTGGCTTTGAATTTTAAATATTGTCCAATAGCAGTTAAAATTCCAATGATAATAGCAACAAAAATTTGTACTTGATTATGCGCGAAAGCTGGATCCTCCGGTGGCGCAATTTTAGTGCCAAATATTTTATTAAATACAGGAATGGAAGTAATGGCAATAATCACCACTGCAGATAAAAATAAAACTAAGGAACCCACCAACATCCAAAATTCACGACTACTTATTTCATCTTCCTCCTGTGGCTCTTTCAAATCCTTTAATCTATAAATGAGTAACGCAAAATAGGGAATGACAAAAATTAATAAATAACCAAGTAGTTGTGCATTCATACCCAAATCAGTAAAGGCATGCACTGAAGTATCTCCTAAAATACCACTGCGTGTTAAAAAGGTAGAATATAACACCAACAAAAAACTTAATCCTAAAAATAAATAGGTTGCTTTTAAACTAGTTCCTTTTTTGCGATAAATTAAACAAGTATGAATGCCAGCAACTAATACCAGCCAAGGCACCAGGGAAGCATTTTCCACCGGATCCCAAGCCCAATAGCCGCCAAAGTTTAAACTCTCATAAGCCCATGCAGCACCCATCATGATGCCTAATCCAAGTATACCCGCCGAAAAAGTAGCCCATGGCAAAGCAGAATCCATCCAATTGTTATCTTTTTTCAATAGCCCTGCTACCGCAAATGCAAATGGTATAGTGGTGGATGCAAAACCTAAAAATAATACGGGTGGATGTATCACCATCCAATAATTTTGTAAAGTGGTATTTAAACCTGTACCATCTTTTACAAATTGTAAATAATCAGGGCGTGATAAAATAGGCCAAGTCATTTCATGTCTTAATAATATAAATGGACTACTGCCTAATTTGAAATCAAAAATATACAAGCCAACAATCATTGTTGCCAAACATACCTGCACAAAATTGACCACCATCATTACCCCATTGATATTCTTACCCCATTTTTTTGCCTTGGTCATTACAATTAACCCTAATACCGAATGCCAAAAACTCCACAATAAAAAACTGCCTTCCTGCCCTTCCCAAAAACAACTCAATAAATATTGAAATGGTAAGCTGATATCACTATGCGAGTAGGCATATTTATATTCAAAAAGATGATTGTAAATAAGATAAAATAAAACAAGGAAACAAGAAACAATCGAAACCGATTCAATGATAAATGCAGTTTTTGCTAATTTATTCCACTGAATTTCAGATTCAATAGTCTGTGAATAAAATGCTTTTGCAAAAGCGAATGTAGCTAACAAGGCGGCTACAAATGAAAGTATGGCTAAAAAATAACCGATTTGGCCAGGAAGTAAATGTTCCCCAATAAATGTGGTTGTATTCATTAAAATATATAAAATGATTAATTACTAAAAGTGACAGGTTGCTCCTGCATTGCATTTGGATTATCCTTGTATTTGGAAGGGCATTTCATTACAATGGAAGAACATTCAAAAACATCCCCTTGTACTTTTCCTTTTAAAACCAAACGCTCTGACTTTTCCATATCGGTGGGCATGGTATTATGATACACCACGGCAATTTTTCCACCTAAGCTATCTTGTACATGAAATTTTAATAAATTAGGATCTTTTACGGGATCGTAATCTACTGGTATTGACTTGTCCATTTTCACGATAAGATTCACAAACTTGCCTTCCTTTTGCTTCGCCGACGCAACGGTCTCATAACTACTTAAATCCCCAGTATAGCTAATTAACACAACGATCGAAATAGCAATTAGGACTAATAATACAACATGCATTTTCTTCATATTGCAAAGTTAACCAAACTGCGTTAAATTGCACCAAAATTTACACATCTCGAAACCAACCATTATGCGCGTATTTGACTATATCATTGTTTGCAAAAGCCCCGATTATAAAAATGTGGATCGCATTAGCCAATTTATGCTTTTCATTTCGGTCATTTCCTTCAGCTATTCCATCTACTTAGGCTTATTTCCCAAGCCTGCATTGATTTTTGCCATCATGACTTCCAGCATAAGTTGGTGGATTTTTTGCATTTTTCAGCGTAAAAGAGGCAGTATGCCCTACTACCGATTGGGATTGTTATTTGCATCCTGGGGCTGGTTTTTACAACCTAATGGCTTAATTATAGCAGGCATATTCTTGATTGCAGCCCTTTTTGAGCGCCAAGTAAAATTTCCCTATGAAATAGCAGTTGACCCTGCCGGGATCGTCATCAATACCTTTCCAAAAAAGCATATTCCTTGGGCGGCCATCCAAAATTTAATGATCAAGGATGATTATATCACCATTGATTTTAAAAATAATTCCTTGATACAAAAGCAAATTAATGAGCCGGTTACCGAAGCAATTACTTTGGAGTTTAACAGCTTTTGTAAGGAACAAATTCAGGCAAACACCCAATAAGCCATTGAAGCACCTGTTGCTTGCCCAATATTATTTGCACAAAAGCCTCCTATCTAATCGCTTATTAATACCTTTGCCCCATGTCAATAAAAGCATCTCCCTTTTTATTATACTCTGATGGTGAAGGGCAAATTTTTGAAGATACTAGTTTGTATGTAGCAGGCAGGGCTGGATGGGATGCCTATCCTATTCCTGTTGAAGATTGGATTGAATTACCCAATGGTGGAAACTTATACGAATTACCAGGTCGTCGTGGTATTGGCATTGATGTGGAAACAGGCGAAATGCGCCTTTGTGAACTAGGTTGGGCAGTGGCTGCATTTATTCCACCAGCACATACAGGATTATATGTTGCAGCCTATGAAACTATGGAAGATGATGCCCCAACATTACCTTTATTTTGTTACACTGCTGTAGGTTGGTTAGATGGAAAAAACTATGTGCCTGCAGTACGAATTGAAAAAGATATTAGACAGGATTGCGAAGGATATGATCAAGCTACTATTGAAACAGGGACACAACAATTACTTTCCTTATATAGTCAAAACCGATTGGTGAAACACTTAATGGAAAACTGTTGTCAAACCTATACCTGTCCAGCTGCACGTAATTTAGCCATGGGCCGTTGGGAATGTCCCATACCCATTTCACCTGCATGTAATGCCAATTGTATTGGATGTATTTCCTTCCAACCTTTAGATGAAACAATTGTTTCCACCCAAGACCGATTAACCTTTAAGCCAACAGCTGCTGAAGTAGTTGAATACACCGTGCCGCATTTAATGTCAGCCCCTTTCCCTATTGTGAGCTTTGGACAAGGTTGTGAAGGGGAACCTTTATTAATGTGGGAAACCATTAAGGAATCCATTATTGAAATAAGAAAACATACCGACAAAGGAAGTATCAATATTAATAGTAACGGGTCCGATCCAAAAGCAGTTGCGGAACTTGCTGCAGTTGGATTAGATAGTATACGGGTAAGTTTGAATTCAGCGCGTGAAGAAGTGTACAATGCTTACTATCGTCCAAATAATTACACATTTGCAGATATTAAAGAAAGTATTCGTGTGATGTCCGCTGCAGGAAAATGGACCAGTATTAATTATTTTGTTTTCCCTGGCATGACGGATAGTGTTGCAGAGTATGAGGCCCTCAGACAATTGATTATTGATACAGATTTGAAAATGATTCAATGGCGTAATTTTAATATTGACCCCGATTGGTATTTAGGAAAAATTGGATTTACTGAAATGGGAGAAATTATGGGCATCAAACAAATGATGGAATTAATTCAAGAAGAATTTCCAAATTTAAAATTTGGTTATTTCAATCCTCCAATAGAAAGAATCAAAGGTGACTATAGCGAAAATTTCGCACATCACT
>Ga0209355_1000485_pt1 | contig 23903 bp, 19 predicted proteins | sample LauGreSBDMM110SN_3_FD_187563 | JGI IMG/M metagenome (GOLD analysis project Ga0209355, IMG submission 187563) | Freshwater lake microbial communities from Lake Michigan, USA - Sp13.BD.MM110.SN (SPAdes) (version 2) | ecosystem: Environmental > Aquatic > Freshwater > Lake | place: Lake Michigan... | reverse complement strand
TTCCGTCTAATAAGATGTCACCGCCATCTGGGTAAAAAATACCAGTAATCATTCTGAGCAAGGTTGTTTTACCAGCACCATTCGGCCCAAGCAATCCAAAAATGCTTCCTTTTTGTATTTCAAAACTGATATCATCCACCGCTTTTTGGGTAGCATAATATTTTTTTAAATTTGACAAACGTAATAGTGGATCCATATTTTACAATTTGAATCAAAATTAAACTCATTTTATGACAATTGATGCCTCATTTATGAAATGAAAAATTTGACCTTACAGCGGTTGTAAAAGGGGATAATAGGCTATCTTCGATCCAAATTTAGTGTATGCGCTCAAATATTTTTAGTATTAGGAAGTCGGTCTATCTTTTCATTATCACAATATTATTTATTGGGTTGAGTAGCTGGGGCTTTTTAGTACACCGCACGATTCATCAAATTGCGATATACAGTTTGCCAGAACCATTGCAATCTTTTTTTTATCAGGATATGACCTATTTGGTTGCTAATTCAACAAGACCTGATACGCGCAGGAATGCTGATAAAACAGAAGCAACAAAACATTTTATTGACCTTGAAGCATATGGTCCTAATGCTGCTAATGAAATGCCTCTAAATTGGGAGGCGGCAGTAAAACTATATTCCAAAGATTCTTTACTTAAGTATGGCTGGGTACCTTATTTGATCATTGAGCAGTTAGATAAATTAACGAATGCTTTTCGATCAAAAAATAAGGATAGCATCCTATTTTATGCTGCAGATTTGGGGCATTATATTGGAGATGCTCATGTGCCTTTACATACCTCTCTTAATTATGATGGCCAACTCACAGGACAAAAGGGGTTGCATAGTTTATGGGAATCCTTTGTGCCAGAATTAAGAATTGATCAATACCAACTATACAATCCTCATACCGCTAAGTATCTTAAAAATCCTAATAAAGCTATTTGGTTAGATATTCGAAAGGCCGCGACCTTAGTCCCTGAATTGTTAGCGATTGAAAAGGAAGTGTCTACTAAATTTAATCCTGAAACAAAATATAAAACAGTAATGCGCTATGGTCGCCAAACAGAAGTATATACTAAAGAATTTGCTGAAGCATATGCGAATGGATTAGGATCTACGGTGAATGCGCAATTGATTGCTTCTGCAAATATGATTGCTGATTTTTGGTATACGGCATGGGTAAATGCGGGTAAGCCTAGTTTTATAACAAGAGATATCTCACTTAATTTATCTGCTGAATTAAAATCGTTTAAACTAAATCGTTTAATTCAAGATGAATTATTATTAAGTAAGAAAGAGAAGCCCGAGAATTAATAATTATAAATTCGATATTGATAAGCCATATCCTAAAGCAATTTGGTGCACAATTTTTTGTCCATCCATCGCTGCACTTACAATACCGCCTGCATAACCAGCACCTTCCCCACAAGGGTATAAATTTTTTATTTGCGGATGTGTTAAGGTGTCTGCATCTCTCGGAATACGCACTGGGGATGAAGTGCGACTTTCAGTAGCTACTACTATTGCATCATTGGTATAATAGCCTTTCATCTTTTTTCCAAATGCCTTAAATCCTTCCTGCAAAGTTTTATGTACAAAATCAGGTAATACTTTTTGTAATGGTGCGGATACTAAGCCGGGTAAATAACTTGCATCGGGTAATGATTCGGATAATTTATTGGTACAAAAATCTACCAATCTTGCAGCAGGGGCCACTTGTAATCCACCGCCAGCAATAAATGTTGCCTGTTCCACTTGTTGTTGAAATGCCAACAAACTTAATGGATGAACCGTATTGCTTTTTATTGTTTTTTCAATCAGCGGATTTGCATTTGCTCTATTTTCTTTCCATTGTTGATTGATATAATTTATCGCAGTAGGCGTGTCAATTTGCACCACCATACCACTATTGGCGTAGGGGTTATCCCTTTTACTAGGGCTCCAACCGTTCACTACTATTTCACCTGGGGCCGTTGCTGCTGGTGCAATAATTCCACCAGGACACATACAAAAACTAAATACGCCACGTTCACTTACTTGTTCCACTAAATTATAAGCTGCTGGCGGTAAATTTGGATCCTTAGTGACGCAATGATATTGTATGCGGTCAATAATATTTTGTGGATGTTCTACTCTTACCCCTAATGCAAAAGGCTTCGCTTCAATTAAAATATTTTTTTCGTAAAGCAAACTAAAAATATCTCGCGCTGAATGTCCCGTTGCTAAAATAAGTGATTCACATTTTAAATGGCCCCCATCTTCCGTAATCACTTCCTTGATAAATTCATTTTCAATCGTAAAGTTGACGAGTTTTTTATTGAATAAAACTTTTCCGCCGGATGCTTCAATTTGCTCCCGCATCGCAGTGATAATATTCGGTAATTTATTGGTGCCAATATGAGGATGCGCTTGGTATAAAACACTTTCATCTGCCCCAAACTGGTAAAACAAACGTAAAATTTTATCAACACTCCCACGCTTATTACTACGCGTATATAATTTACCATCGCTATACGTGCCAGCACCGCCTTCCCCAAAGCAATAATTACTCTCGGGGTTGACAATGCCTTCCTTATTTAATTTTGCTAAATCTCTTCTTCGCGATCTTACATCCTTGCCTCTTTCTAATATAATTGGCCTAAGTCCAAGTTGAATACATTCTAAGGCAGCAAATAATCCCGCAGGTCCAGCGCCGATGATAATGACCTCTTTTGCATTTGAGGGCAAAACATCAAAATGGATAGGGGTGGTGAATCTTTGACTTGGGATTTCGTTGATAAATACAAGAATATTCAAATTCACCCAAACCTGTTGGCGGCTTCGGGCATCAATGGATTGTTTTAGAATATGGAATCCTAGGATATTGGAACTAGGTTCGGCTATTGCTTGGGAAATAGCATTCAATAGAACGGGTTGGCTAGCAACTTCGGAGGGGGTGAGCTTTAAAGCGATTGTTTTTTGCATGGGTTAGGTTTTTATCCTAAAAAAATGCGGTCTATATATTATAGACTATTTATATATAATGAACTAAGAATTGCGCATATAATATAGTGTTTAACTAGTGACTATATTATATGCCTAATTCCTGTTAATATTAAAAGGGCAAGTCGTCGCCTGATTCGTTTGCAGGGATGTCAAAATAGGTATTGGTTTCAGTTGGAGCAGTATTACCTCCTAATTGAACTGCTTCCATACGCCAAGCATCTAAATTGGTGATATAGTTATCCTTACCGTCCTTATTCCATTTAGAGCCTTTGATGTTGAATAGGACTTTTACAGTATCTCCCAAATTAAAGCGGTCTGGCATTGTTGTACGGTCCTGAACACACTGAAATTTAACATAATTAGTGATGATTTTACCATTGATATCATCGGTCTTTTCAATGACAAACTCCCTTGTTTTAAAGGTTTCCTTCCTCTGAATGATTTCGTATTTAGCAATTAGCTTGCCGGTTAAGTCGTAGCTCATAGTTATAATTAAGTGATTAAAGGTAGCAATATTTGACCAAATGGGATAGGGACTATTTTTAAAAGCAAATGAGGACGATCGTGCACTAAAAAAAACTTATAAATTAGTGGATAAACTACCCCTTTATAAAAAAAAGGCACTATCTTGAACGCCTGATTAGCTATAGTAAAGGGTGTTGAATCCAATGTTTGGGGTACATGTAAAAAAAACCGAAAAAAAAAGTTTTTTTTTCAACATAAAGGCTTCATATTCGCATACTGATTCAAGTATTAACAAATGCTGAATGGTATTAAAAGGGAATCAGAAAAAAGGAACAAGTTTTATCATCATATAAAGGGTTAGAAAGTAAGATGGCTAAGAGTGCAGAATTAATATGGAGCAATTGCTTAAAGATTATTAAAGATATTGTCGAATGGCAGCACTTTAAAACTTGGTTTGAGCCTATACAGCCAGTTGATTTAAAAGAAAACGTTTTACTGATTCAAGTTCCAAGTCAATTTTTTTACGAGTACATCGAGGAACATTACGTTAACTTATTAGCTAAAACTTTAAAGCGTGAATTAGGAAAAGAAGCTAGGTTAGAATATAGAATCATGGTTGATAGCGGGAATAACAAGAAAGGTTCAATGGATGTTCCAGCTAGCGGTATGAAAACTTACAATAACAACGAGATGAATTTCCCGTTGGTGATTGATAATCCAGTGAAAAATCCATTTGTCATTCCTGGGTTGAAGAAAATGCAAATTGATCCTCAGTTAAACCATAATTATACATTTGATTCATTTATTGAAGGAGATTGTAATAGGGTAGCACGCCGCGCTGGTAAAACAGTTGCTGAAAAGCCAGGCGCTAACTCATTTAATCCTTTGGTTATTTATGGTGGTGTAGGTCTTGGAAAAACACACTTAGCGCAAGCAATAGGAAACGACGTAAAACGTGCGCATCCGGGTAAGGTTGTTTTATACGTTAGTTCAGAAAAATTCATCAATCAGTTTCAAGATCATAGTCGTAATAATGCAATTAACGATTTCATACATTTTTATCAATTGATAGATGTGTTGATTATTGATGATGTTCAATTTTTTAATAGAGCAGAAAAATCGCAGGATGCATTCTTCGCTATTTTTAATCACTTGCACCAAAGCGGAAAGCAATTGGTTTTAACTTCAGATAAAGCACCAAAGGATTTAGAAGGTTTACAAGAACGTTTATTAAGCCGTTTCCGTTGGGGCTTAAGTGCGGATATCCAAGTGCCAGATTACGATACGCGTATTGAAATTTTGGAAAAGAAGATGAAGGCGGATGGTTTAGATATGCCAAAAGAAGTGGTGAAGTATGTGGCATACAACATTAACACGAATGTAAGAGAGTTAGAAGGTGCGTTGATATCCTTACTAGCACAGTCTTCTTTGAATAAAAAAGAAATTGATGTTGAATTAGCAAAGAAGGTTTTACGCAACTTTGTTAAAACAAGCAGTAAAGAAATTACCATCGATGCCATTCAAAAAATGGTTTGCGAATTTTTCGAAGTGCCTTACGATAAGTTATTACAAAAAACACGTAAGCGTGAAATTGTTCAAGCACGTCAAATTACCATGTACTTGGCCAAAGCCTTTACTAAGAATTCATTAAAAACGATCGGAGAACACTTTGGTGGTCGTGATCATACTACTGTTATACATTCTTGTCAAACAGTAAAGGATTTAATGGATACCGATTCTATGTTCAGAGAGAACGTAATGGAGTTGACCCAAAAGGTACAGTTGGCCGCTATGTAATTGATACCAGTCTGTTTCTCTAATGCTATCTTACTTTTATTTAATTATTGTACTTGGTTTCCCCATTATTATGGTTGAAATTATTATTTAACGTATTCGGGGGTCCAGATCCAAGTTTATTTAAGTTTATTCCGGAATTTTTTTAGGTATTTAAGGCCGTAGTGCTTATTTTTGCACCCCTCGAAAGAGGTTTTTGGAGGAGAGGTGGATGAGTGGCTGAAATCAGTAGTTTGCTAAACTGCCGTACGGGTTAAACTGTACCAAGGGTTCGAATCCCTTCCTCTCCGCTCTTTTAAGTTCTTGAATATGAGTTTTTTACCGGTAAAAATATTATAACGAAAGTTATAAAAGGACGGGAAGTAGCGCAGTCCGGTAGCGTACCTGGTTTGGGACCAGGTGGTCGCAGGTTCGAATCCTGTCTTCCCGACCAAAAAAGTCAGTAGCAATACTGACTTTTTTTATGCCCCTAGCTCAAAAGGATTTGCCGAAGGTTACGAGTGGGATAAAATTTGCAAAAAATAAGCTTGCTTAGTGTTTGCAAATTTTATGCTGCGCGTTTCATTGCGGAGCAATGAAATCCTTTTGAGCTAGGGGCATAAATACTATTGTCGGGAAGACAGTACTCGAACTACTACTGACGCATTTTGCACTGAGGCCTTTAGGATGCCGGAGCGAAGCGACGGCCATCCTAAAGGCCTCTCAAATGCTTCCTCTTTAGTCAATAATTTCACATACACTTCGGTCCCCATCTAGTTTTGTAGTATTTTTAAGTAATAATAAAATCATGAGCGCAAATAAAGTAATCAAAATTCATCCAAAGGATAATGTATTAGTCGCTTTAACTAATTTAAGTAAAGGGGATCATATTCAATACCATGATGCAACGTATATGTTAAAGGAAGATATTGAAGAGAAGCATAAGTTTTTCATTCAGGATTTATCAAAAGGGGCCATCGTTATTATGTATGGTATTACTGTTGGGAAAATTATAGTGGATCAAGTTTTGTTGGGTGAACGCATGTCGGTGGAAAATACCAAACATGAAGCGGATGCTTATGCTTATCGTGGGAATGATTATGCGTGGCAAGCACCTAATATTGAAAAGTATGCGACAAAAACATTTAATGGTTATCATAGGGCAGATGGAAAAGTAGGAACCGCCAACTACTGGTTGTTTATTCCGACCGTTTTTTGTGAAAATAGAAACTTAGATGTGATCAAAGAATCCTTACATCATGCATTAGGATATACCATTACTGATAAGTATAAAGAGTTTACAGAACAATTGGTTGCTACCTTCCAACAAACAGGAACTATGGGTATTGAAGAGCATACTGCATTGGCGCCTATTTCACATCATCGTGTATTTAAAAATATAGACGGCATTAAATTTTTGAATCACCAAGGGGGTTGTGGCGGAACCAGGCAAGATGCATCCACATTGAGTAATTTACTTGCAGCCTATGCGGATCATCCTAATGTGGCAGGTATTACTTTATTGAGTCTGGGTTGTCAGCACTTACAAGTGTCTGAATTTAAAAGTGATTTGAAAAAAAGAAATCCAAGTTTTAATAAGCCACTGATCACTTTTGAACAACAACAATCACAAAGTGAGGAGCAATTAATTAAATCAGCCATTCAACAAACATTGGTTCATTTGGTGGAAGCAAATAAAATTGAACGCAGTCCTGCACCATTAAGCAAATTATGTATTGGCGTTAAATGTGGAGGAAGTGATGGCTTTAGTGGAATATCGGCAAATCCTGCAGTGGGACACACTGCTGATTTACTCGTTGCATTAGGGGGACAGGTTTTATTAGCTGAATTTCCAGAACTATGTGGTGCTGAACAGGAATTAATTGATAGATGCGTAAATGAACAAACTGTAAATAAGTTTGTGACATTAATGGAGGACTATAATAAAATGGCGCATGCAGTGGGTAGTGGATTTCATATGAATCCTTCGCCAGGTAATATAAAAGATGGTTTAATTACGGATGCAATAAAAAGTGCAGGCGCTTGTAAAAAAGGAGGAACAGCACCAGTGGTTGCTGTTTTGGATTACACAGAGCCTGCTGAAATACCTGGTTTACATTTAGTATGTACTCCTGGAAATGATGTGGAAGCAACAACTGGTAAAGCTGCAAGTGGTGCCACATTGATTTTATTTACAACTGGTTTAGGTACACCTACGGGTAATCCAATTTGTCCTGTGATTAAAGTGGCAACTAATTCCAAGTTAGCAAAACGCATGTCTGATATTATTGATATTAATACAGGGGATATCATTGATGGATTATCTACTATCGAGCAAATGGGAGAATTTATTTTGGATTATTGCATTAAAGCTGCGAGTGGTGAAATTATTCCTAAAGCAGTTCAGTTACAACAGGATGATTTTATACCTTGGAAGCGGGGCGTGTCTTTGTAAAATATTAATATGAAACGGCGAATTTTTGATTAAATGTATTCAAATTAACGACCTATGGCTATTTTTTCAAAATAGGTTTTAATACATTCAACTTTCCATCAATTTTACTTTCATCGAATTTCAATCCTAATACATTTGCAATGATTGGATAAATATTTATATTCTCAAAACCTTCGATTATTTTTCCTTTTTTAAATGCGGGACCCCAGGCCATAAAACTTGCACGCATATCCACCAAATGATTATCAAAACCATGTTTGCCTTTGGTTGTTTTATAGGGAGAAAGATTAAAAATTTTGGGCACTTTCGGTATTAATAATAAATCACCTAAGCGATTGTTCCAATCATCTGATTTTTTATAATGCCAGTAATCAGGTGTTTCATCTAACTTATAAACAGTGACATTGGTATCTTTTTTTAATTCATTGTAAGTAGGTTCAATTTTTGAAGCGTCCTTTGCATACAAATGTAATTGCGCATCACCCCATGGCACTTTAAAGTAATTGGTGTCCACTGCTTTCGGTAAGCCTAAGGTTTTTATATTATCCACTGTTGTCATACCATGATCAGATACAAAAATATAACTAATCGGAAGGTTTAATGGAGCAAGTGCTAATTGTAAAGCATTAATGCTACTGTCCACAAATTGAACAGATTTTTTTACTCTAGGATCTTCAGGACCAAAATCATGGGCATCATGATCAACATCTGGAAAATAAAAGGTGATAAAATGTGGTCGATTTTCCTCAGGCAGCATTAGCCAATCTTTAACTGCTTTGATCCTAGTTCCAATAGGTATTTTTTCACTATAATTATAATAATAGGTAGGTCGAATACCTTGTATGGCTGCTTCAGAGGCAACCCAATAAAAACTTGCAGTAATCATTTGTTGTTTTTCAGCTAATACCCATAGTGGGGTACCGCCATACCATTTTCCTTCGGCAACCATTTTTTTATTTCCCATATTGTAAAATGCGCCTGTAGGAACATCTATATAACTATTGTCCACCAGCCCGTGATGAGATGGATACAATCCAGTAACTATACTATAATGATTTGGGAAAGTAACCGAAGGGTAGGATGGGGTCATGAATTTTGCACGAATCCCATTATTAGACAAATTTTGTAAATTTTTTGCTTCATATTTTTCTGCAAAGTCGGCCCTAAATCCATCCGCGGAGATTAAAATAATATAGGGCTTTACTTGTTGCGCTGGACTATTTTTTCTGCCAGGTACAATTTGCTGTGTTAGATCAATTATATTTTTTTCAGCAAGGGTATAGTTGTGGTTATTAACTTTTGAGGTATCCTGCGCTGCTAATTGCCCAATGAAACTTAGGCCAATAAAGAAACTAAATATTTTGTATTTCATAGGGCGTAATATTAAAAAGGCTTTTTAAATAATTTTTTTCTTATTTGTATACTTAATGCAACACTTAATAATGCTGCAATTATTCCTCCAGCAATGTCTAATGGAAAATGTTGTCCAAGGTATATTCTGGAATAGCCACAAATTAAAGCGTACAAAAAACCAGCCAGTAAAACTTTTTTATTTGGAAAAAGGTATACTGTGATTAAAAATAAACTGAATGCGGTTGCGGTATGCCCTGAAGGGAAACTATTAAATGAATGAACATCCACACCTTTTACCACATGAATTTTTGATAGGTCAATTCCACTTGCAATAGGCCGATTTATACTGGGCCAAATTAATTGCTTTGGTATTTGAGTAAGGAGGGTTGAGGTAATAAAATTTATAATTATAAATGGTACGTCTTTCTTAAAAATCCCAACTACTAATATCAAATAGGGAATCAAAATCCACCCCTCAGCTAAATAAGTAAAATAGGAAAAAAAGGTATCGGCAAATGGGCCAAGATTGCCGTTAAACCATAAAAACAAGGTGTCCCTTCCAACAATATAGCTAAGAATAAACAATATAATTGCTATGATTAAAGCATAAGCCTGCGCCAGTTTGTAGCTAACATTTAAGGGTATTTTTGTGCTATTTAAAATAGACATCGTTTTGGTTGGCTTATTTCTGCAAAATTACTAAATGTTTGTGCTTGTAAGTCAACTATTTATTTGATGGGTTGTTATAACTTTACCAAATCTCATGAATAAACAAAAAGAATACATATCGGTCATTGGCGCTAGGGAGCATAATTTGAAAAATTTTGATATTATCATCCCTAAAAATGAATTGGTGGTATTTACTGGGGTGAGTGGAAGCGGAAAGTCGTCCTTGGCTTTTGACACCCTTTATAATGAGGGTCAGCGCCGTTATATGGAAAGCTTTAGTGCTTATGCAAGGCAATTCATGGGTGATATGGAAAGACCTGATGTAGATCAAATTACTGGATTGTCGCCAGTGATTGCTATTGAGCAAAAAACGACTAATAAAAACCCCAGATCAACGGTTGGAACAGTAACGGAATTGTATGACTTTTTGCGCTTGTTATATGCAAGAATTGGGAAGGCCTACAGTTACAATACGGGAAAGCCCATGGTTAAATTTTCCGAAGCCGAAATCATTCAAAATATTGCCACGCAGTTTAAGGACAAAAAAATTAATTTATTGGCGCCAGTGGTACGTGGTCGTAAGGGACATTACCGTGAGTTATTTGAGGAAATTAGAAAAAAAGGGTTTGTTAAAGCAAGGGTAGATGGTGAGATTATTGAATTAAGACCAAAGTTTCAGGTAGACCGATATAAAATACATGATATTGAAGTAGTAGTGGATCGTATCCCGGTGAATGATGCTATGAAAATTAGATTGGGGGAAAGTGTTTCCCAATGTTTAAAAATGGGGAAGGATTTGCTATTTGTTTTAGAAGAAGGAAAAACAAAAGCGGTTCAATATTCAAAACAATTGATGTGTGAAAGTACTAGGCTTAGTTATGAGGAACCTTCACCGAATAGTTTTTCGTTTAATTCTCCATATGGGGCTTGTCCAAATTGCAAGGGATTGGGAAATGTTTATGCCATTAACATGGATTTACTCATTCCAGATAAATCATTTAGTATTAAGGAAGGGGGTGTTTCGCCCTTGGGAGAAGAAAGAGAAGCTAGTGTATTTAATCAAGTAAAGCTGTTTGCAAGGAAACATAAAATAAGTTTAGATAAGCCCATAAGTGAACTTCCGAAAGAACAATTAGATTTAATATTATTCGGAGATAAAAATATTTCGTCCAATTTGGACTTGGATTTGAATGATGAAAATATTCCAGACACCTATACTGGTAGTTATGAAGGTATAGTACCTATGTTGAAAAGATGGTTTACCTCATCACAAAGCACTGAAGTCCTAAAAGCATGGGTGGAACAGTTTATGGAATTAAATACCTGTCCAACCTGCGAAGGTGCAAGATTAAGAAAAGAAAGTTTGTGGTTTAAGGTGAATGAAAAAAATATTGCTTTTTTAAATGAAATGCACTTAGATGATTTGCAGGAATGGTTTAAAAAGCTGCCAGCAAAATTGGATAAAAAAGATACGCAAATTGCTACTGGGATATTAAAAGAAATAGATGATCGTATTTCGTTTTTAATGAATGTGGGATTGTCCTATTTGTCCTTAAGTCGACCTTCCAAATCATTGAGTGGCGGTGAGTCACAACGTATCCGATTGGCAACACAAATTGGATCTCAATTACAAGGGATCACGTATATATTGGATGAGCCTTCTATAGGACTTCATCAAAGAGATAACCAAAGATTAATTACTGCATTAAAGCAATTACGTGATATCGGTAATACTGTTTTAGTGGTTGAGCACGATAAGGATATTATGATGGCGGCGGACTATTTGGTGGATATTGGTCCAAAGGCGGGAATACATGGTGGTCATATTGTAGCACAAGGAACACCGCAGGAAATTATCAAATTAAAATCGGATACAGCACTCTATTTAGCAGGGAAAAAGAAAATCGAGATTCCTGCAGAACGCAGAAAGGGGAATGGTCAGATCATAAGTATCAAAGGAGCCACAGGCAATACGCTGCAAAAAGTAAATTGTGATTTCCCATTAGGAACCTTCACCGTAGTGACGGGGGTGAGTGGAAGTGGTAAGTCAACTTTGATCAATGAAACTTTGTATCCAATTTTATCTCAGTATTGTTACCATAGTAAAACCAAGCCCATGCCATATGCAAAAGTGGCGGGGATAGAAAATATAGATAAAGTAATTGAGATTGATCAATCACCTATTGGTCGCACCCCTCGAAGTAATCCTGCAACTTATTGCGGCTTTTTTACTGATATAAGAACTTTGTTTGCGGCTGTGCCGGAAGCAAAAATTAGGGGCTATCAAGCAGGTCGTTTTTCATTCAATGTTAAAAGTGGGCGTTGCGAAGTATGTGAAGGCGGCGGGATGCGTGTTATAGAAATGAATTTTTTACCAGATGTATATGTGCATTGTGAAAAATGTGGTGGTAAAAGATATAACAGAGAAACATTGGAAATCAGGTATAAGGGAAAGTCCATCAGCGATGTATTAAACATGACGGTGGAGGAAGCCTGTGAATTTTTTCAAGCAGTACCCTTTATTTATCGCAAATTAAAAGTGTTATTGGAGGTTGGATTGGGATATATAACACTAGGGCAATCAGCGGTTACTTTAAGTGGTGGGGAGGCGCAGCGCGTTAAATTGGCAACGGAATTAGGTAAAAAAGATACGGGCAAAACATTTTATATATTGGATGAGCCCACAACCGGTTTACATTTTCAGGATATACAACTATTAATTGGGGTATTGAATAGATTAGTTGACAGAGGTAATACAGTCTTAGTCATTGAGCATAATATGGATGTGATTAAAGTAGCCGATCATATAATAGACCTAGGTCCCGAAGGTGGCAGTGGTGGCGGAATGATTCAGTTTACAGGCACACCAGAAGAAATGATTAAAAAATCAAAAACACACACTGCTAAATATTTAGCTTTAGAAATGAAATAGGCTGGAGTATGATTTTGTAACAAAATTCAACTTTAAACGTTCTATTCAATAAATTATAAAACTCGCTTTTGAAAATAACTTTATTATATCGCACTTATTTATTAATCATCGCTATTCTGTTTCAGTCAATAGTATTAATGGCGGGAACTTTACAGGGAACCGTGAAGGATATGAATGGAAAGGACATACCATTCGCGTCCATTAGTATCAAAAAAACAACCAAGGGAACAACGGCGAATACTAAAGGGCAGTATAGTTTGCAATTATCCAAAGGAGAATATATCATTGTATGTCAAAATATTGGCTTTAAAACCAATGAGAAAAAGATAAAAATCGAAGATAATTCTACTACTTTAAATTTTGTTTTAGAAGAGCAGGAGTATGAATTGAAGGAAGTGGTCGTGTCCAATAAAGCAGAGGATCCTGCCTATGAAATTATCAGAAATGCAATAAAGCAAAGGCCTATCTATTTAAAGGAGTTCAATAATTTTAAATGTCAAGTATATTTAAAAGGGCAACTACAATTGAGGGATTATCCTAGTAAATTTTTAGGGGACACGGTCGATTTTGAAGATGGCGATACTAGTAAAGCAAAGCTTTTATATTTATCAGAAACCTTTGCAGATTATTCCATTAAAGACAATCAAAAAAAGGTCGAAATCACTTCCACCAAAGTAAGTGGGCGTAGTAATGGGTTTGGATTTGGGAATCCATCTATTATCTCATTTTATGAAAACAATATTGTGGTGAGTAATGCATTTAATCCGCGTGGATTTATTTCACCCATCGCAGACAATGCACTTAATTATTATAAGTATAAATACCTAGGGTCATTTTATGAAAATGGCCTTGAGATATGTAGAATAAAAGTGACACCTAAGCGAAAGCAGGAGCCTTTATTTACAGGATTCATTACCATTATTGATAGCCGTTGGTGTATTCATAGTGTTCAGTTGAATTTATTAAAGGAACAGCAGTTACAATTAGTAGATACGGTGAGCTATGAACAACTATATACGCCTATTAATAATCAATGGGTGATAAAGCAACAAGTGAGTAATATTGCTGGTAGTTTTTTGGGTTTCAAATTTTATGGTAGCTTTTTGCAGGTATATAACCAGTATGAAATCAATAAAAACTTTGGTCCTAAGTATTTTAGTAACATTGTCATCAAATACCTAGATAGTTCTAATAAAAAATCATTACAATTTTGGGATAGTGCACGTCCGGTCGCTTTGCTTCCTAGTGAGGCCATAGATTTTATTAAAAAAGACAGCCTTGAAAAATTAAGAGCTACGCCTGCTTATATGGATAGCGTGGATAAGGTCAGAAATAAGCCCAAATTATTAAATGTATTTTTAAGAGGCTATAACTATAGCATACAAACTAAAAAAACATTTTTGAGATTTGATCCTTTGCTCACCACCTTTCCTACTTACTTTAATCCTGCAGAGGGAAGGGTAATGAATTTTAGGATGTCCTATTCAAAACAATACAAAAGGTATAATAACCTGCAAATTAATCCTGCATTAAGGTATGGATTGAGTAAGGAAAAATTGTATGGTGAATTAATTACTAATTACACATTTCCTACAAAATCAAGGTCGGCTATGAATGTAGGTTTTGGAAATAACGTTTTTCAGTTTAACAACAATAATCCTATTACAGAATTAGCCAATTCGGTAGGCGGGTATATTTGGGGTCGAAATGATATGAAAACTTATTCCGCCTCATTTTTTAAAATAGGTTATGGCAGAAATTTTGGACAAGGGATTAATGCATCTGTGAATTTGCAATATCAAAATCGTAAACCAATGGATAATGTGATTGACATTTTCAGAGGTAAAACTTTTGATCCTAACTATCCTACTACTTTAATGAGTGCTAATCTAGTTCCGCATAAAGCATTGGTGGTTAGTTTTAATGTTACCTGGAGGCCTTTCTCAAAATACCTAGAACTGCCTGAGCGTATGATTAATTTGGGATCAAAATATCCAACACTTAATTTTAATATGGCGAGTGGTTTAAAATCAATAGCCGGAAGCGATGTCGATTTTGTAAAGTGGCGCGTAACTGCTTCGCAAAATTTGAATCTAAAACTATATGGTAAATTAGATGCAAAAGTTATTATAGGGGGATTCTCTAATGCAAATAAAGTGTTCACGCCTGATTATCAACATTATTTAGGCAATGAAATTGCTGTGAATAACAACTATATGAATGGATTTCAGTTATTACCTTATTACACTTTTAGTAATTCAGCTTCCCTTTATACCGAATCCCATTTTGAATATCATTTGAATGGTTTTATCTCCAATAAAATACCGGGGTTTAAAAAATTAAATTGGTTTTTTGTCCTTGGGGCAAATACATTGAATGTAAATGGGAAGCCTAATTATTTTGAAACTTTTGTTTCCGTTGAAAAAATATTTAAATTAATTCGGGTTGATTTTGTAAATGGCTATTTGCAAAATGGTCCAAAAACAGAAGGGATTAAATTTTCCTATAAATTATTTTAGCGTCGAATCATCGGGATATGATCAATTTCATCTTCAAGGTAAATTTCACCAGCCTGTTCAAAGCCTTGTTCGTTGTAAAACCTTTTTAAATAAAGTTGGGCGCCAATTTTGATTGGCCCTTTACCAAATAGCTGCTCGCATTGCTCAATGGAATACTGCATTAATTTTTTTCCAATGCCCATGCCCCTGAACTTTGCCGCGTTTGCCACACGGCCAATACTCTGATAGCCCTTGTAAACAATGTCTTTGTCAAACAATCGGGTAGTGGCAACTAGTTCACCATTAACATAACCAAGTACATGATAAGCTTTTTGGTCATTGTTGTCCGCGTCTAAGAATATGCAGTGTTGCTCCACTACAAATACATCACCTCGTAACCGCAACATTTCATAAACCTCCCCTACAGAAAGCGCTGAAAAATGTTTGGTGACCCAAGTGGTATTATTAAGTTGACTCATACAACAAATGTAATTAAAAATTGATTAAGGTAGATTGACTAGTAGCCATATTTTCCCTTCCATCTTTCACTCAAAAACTTTTTTATTTCTTGTTCTCTTGTATTTTTTTGAGGCTGATATAAGGCGGTATTTTTAATATTGTCTGGCAAGTATTCTTGTTCAAGGAAATTATTTTCACCCAAATGTGAATATTGGTAATTTTTACCATAGGATAAATCCTTCATTAATTTGGTAGGGGCATTTCTTAAATGAAGTGGCACAGGCAAATTGCCGGTTTTGTCCACGAGTGCCAGTCCATTATTGATTGCTTCATAGGAAGCGTTGCTCTTTGGGGAACTGGCTAAATATATGGCACATTGTGACAGTATAATTCTGCTTTCCGGGTAACCTATTTTGGTTACCGCATCAAAACATGCATTTGCTAATAAAAAAGCGTTTGGATTTGCATTGCCAATGTCCTCACTTGAAAAAATTAGCATTCTACGTGCAATGAATTTTACATCCTCACCACCTGCAATCATTCTCGACAACCAGTATATTGCTCCATTAGGATCCGAGCCTCGCATGCTTTTGATAAACGCGGAAACAATATCATAGTGCTGTTCCCCATTTTTATCATAGAGTGCAATGTTAGTTTGTGCTACTTCCATCACCCAGTCATTGGTCAATACCAAGGGAGTACCTGATTTTTCAATATCTATTAACGCTTCAACTGATAATTCTAATAAGTTTAACAATTTTCGTCCATCGCCACCGGATAGTTGAAACAAAGCTTCTGTTTCTTTGATCTCAATATTTTGGCCTTGAAACATTTCATCCTTTTCAATGGCTTGGTGTATTAATTTATGTAAAGCCTTTTCATCCAATGCTTTTAATATAAATACTTGACATCTGCTGAGTAAGGCACTATTTACTTCAAAGCTGGGGTTTTCTGTGGTGGCGCCAATTAATGTGATAATACCTTTTTCTACAGCACCCAAAAGTGCATCCTGTTGGCCTTTATTAAATCGATGAATCTCATCTATAAATAATATAGCACCCGGTTTTGATTTGGCTTCTTCAATAACTTCTCTTAATTCCTTTACGCCACTACTAATGGCACTGAGCTGATAATAGGCGCTATTAAATGTGGTGGATATAATATTAGCCAATGTTGTTTTGCCTACACCCGGCGGCCCCCATAATATCATGGAGGGAACTTTTCCTTTTGCAATTGCTTTTTGTAAAACACTGTCCGGACTGGAAAGATGTTCTTGTCCAACCAAATCAGTAAGTGTTTTGGGGCGTAATCTTTCAGCTAAAGGGATGGCACTGTTCATTTGTATAAAGGTACAAAATTAGCGAGATAATATTTGGCAGCCATGACCCCATTATTGGGGGTAAAATGAAGTTGGAAATTTGACACAAAAAAGCTTTACAAATTCGATCTGAATTGTAAACTACTATTCAAACAAATACTCATAGCGCTTAACCAATCTAAGGGTGGTTCTGATATGCACTATTCCAATGATCCCAGTAATTAATAAGAATACCGATACCCCTTTTAAAATTGATAGTATCATTTTGCCAGTAATTTCAGCAGGGAATCCAGATTGTTGTTCTAAAAACTCATTAATAAAACCGCTTAAAACTTCATTCGTTGAAATAAGGATACTGATGGAATTAATGAAAAATAAACTACATAGAAACAAACTTACGTAGGCATTTACTTTAATCCAGTCCTTTGTTTTTTTTGTTTGTATTTGCTCGCGTTCCACACCCGTTTTTAAAAATTTAAAACTAGTATAGGTATAGATCACTAAACAAGCGACTATAAATACCATAATTAGTGCACTTGGATTTGCTAATGAAGTAGCTAAAATGATGATATCTAAAAATGCAAAAAATAAAGCTATTGGAATTAAGCAATAGGAGAGTACCGTGTACAATTTCATTTCATTCGACATAAGGACTGATGCGTTTAATTTCAATAATTTATTTCAAATTCAATTTTATGTGAAGCTCTTCAAATTGCTTATCGTCAATACTACTTGGGGCATCTAGCATAACATCACGACCACTGTTATTCTTAGGGAAAGCAATAAAATCACGAATGCTTTCACTACCACCTAATAAAGCACATAAGCGATCAAATCCAAATGCGATTCCACCATGTGGCGGTGCACCATATTCAAAAGCACCTAGTAAAAATCCAAATTTATGTTGTGCTTCCTCCGGGCTCATGCCTAAGGCTGCAAACATTTTTTCTTGTAAGGCACGTTGGAAAATTCGGATAGATCCTCCCCCAATTTCATTGCCATTTAATACCATATCATAGGCGTTTGCCTTGATACCAGCATATGGATGCTCTAAATATTTTGCAGCGTCGCTAATTTCAGGTGCATTGTTAATCATAATCTCAATATGATCTGGCTTAGGTGATGTAAATGGATGGTGTCTTGCTACCCATCGATTACCTTCCTCGTCATATTCAAATAATGGGAAATCTAATACCCACAATAATTTAAATTCATCTTCTTTTCTAAAGCCTAGTTGCTTTCCTAATTCCAAACGAAGTTCGCTAATTGCTTTTCTTGTTCTTTCTTCAGCACCCGCTAAAATTAATATTAAATCACCTGCTTTCGCATTTGAAGTATTTGCGATGGCCTTCAATTTATCTTCGGAATAAAATTTATCTACACTGCTTTTGAAAGTACCATCGGCATTGCATTTGATGAATACCAATCCCTTCATTCCAATCTGTGGACGCTTTACCCATTCGGTTAACTCATCGGTTTGTTTGCGGGAATATTCACTACATCCTGGAACTGCGATTGCGATTACTGTTTCTGCTTCGTCAAATACTTTAAAGTCAACGCCGCTGATTAATGATGCATGGTCAGTTTTATCTGAAAATACATGCGCAGGCTTTTTCAAATTACACAATTGCATGCCAAAGCGAATATCTGGCTTATCATTTCCAAACTGCCACATGGCATCTTCCCAGGTCATTCTTTGCACCGTTTCGGTGTAATCAATATTTTTTACCTCTTTAAAAATGCTTTTAATTAAACCTTCAAACATGTTTAAAATATCCTCCTGCTCCACAAAACTCATTTCGCAGTCAATTTGTGTAAACTCTGGTTGTCTGTCAGCCCTTAAATCCTCATCTCTGAAACATTTTACAATTTGGTAGTATCGATCATACCCACTCACCATTAAAAGTTGTTTAAAGGTTTGTGGTGATTGTGGTAATGCATAAAATTCACCTGCGTTCATTCTGCTAGGCACCACAAAATCACGCGCGCCTTCGGGTGTAGATTTTATTAAAAAAGGGGTTTCAATATCCATGAATCCTTTTTCATGTAAATAGTTTCTAGTTGCACGATTCACGTCATAGCGTAATGCTAAATTCTTTTTTACTGCGTTTCTTCTTAAATCCAAGAAACGATATTTCATCCGAATGTCATCGCCACCGTCCGTATCATCTTGAATAGTGAATGGCGGAACTGCAGAGGCGTTTAATATTTTAAATTCGGTTACTTTAATTTCAATAGCTCCTGTAGGAATATTTGCATTTTTACTTGAACGTTCAATGACTGTTCCCTTCACTTGAATAACAAATTCTCTACCTAATGGATTTTTATCCAATTCCGTTTGAAGCTCTTCTCCAATTAAAAGTTGTGTGATACCATACCTATCTCTTAAATCTACAAAAGTTATAGCGCCAAATTTGCGAATGGTTTGAACCCAACCGGCAAGGGTCACATTTTGAGTAACAAATTGACTATTTAATTCTCCACAATGGTGCGTACGATACATAAAAAAATATTGAAATAGGTTTGGACTGCAAATATACTTCAATTCCCATAAATTCGTCATCTTTGCGCCATGACCCATTCCCTTATCTCAAACCGAACTAGGCGTATTATATTGTCCGGATTTTTCTTTTTTACGGGGATCTGTTTTGCCAGTTGGGCAAGTAGGATTCCGGATATTAAAATGCAATTGGGTTTAAATGATGCAGAATTGGGTGCGATGCTATTATTTTTGCCCGTGGGGTCATTTTTAGGCATCCCTATTTCAGGTAGTTTAACTTCTATTTATGGGAGCAATAGAATGCTCAAAATTGCTGCTGTATTATACCCGCTTTCTTTGATTTTAATTGGGACGATTACACAAACATGGCAATTAGGAATATGCTTATTTATTTTTGGCATGGCAGGTAATTTTTATAATGTAGCGGTGAATACACAAGCAGTGGTATTGTCTAAATTATTTGAGAAAAGTATCATATCCACCTTTCATGGTTTTTGGAGTTTGGCTGGTTTTGTAGGGGGTTTGATAGGTGGTCTTTTTGTCGCCAAACAAATTACTCCAATTTATCAATTTGTATTTGTCGCATTGGTTTCAATTACTTATTTGTTATTTGCGCATCCCTATTTAATGCCATCTGAAAAAAACAAACAACCATTGAATAAAATGTGGAATAAGCCAAGTGCACTAATGTTACAATTTGGGTTTATCGCATTAGGAAATATGATTTGCGAGGGAATGATGTTTGATTGGAGCGGATTATATTTTCAAAAAGTTGCATTGGTGCCCAATGAATATCGCACCATGGGGTACATTTGCTTTATGGCTTGTATGACCATTGGGCGCATGTTTGCAGATATTTTAATTAATTATTGGGGGGCAAGAAAACAATTAATGTTAAGTGGTTTATTGGTGACTGTTGGTTTAATAGTTGCAGTGATAATGCCAGGAATGATTATAAGTGCTATTGGATTTATGCTGGTAGGTTTTGGCGTATCCTCTGTTATCCCTACCATTTATGGAACTGTTGGCAGGAGTGCAGCGCCTGGACAAGCGAGTATTGCACTGGCTTCTGTTTCCTCTATTGGATTTTTTGGCTTTTTGATTGGCCCACCCATCATTGGGTTTTTATCCCAAGCCATTGGTTTACGATGGGCCTTTTTAACTGTATCCTTATTGGGGCTAGCCACATTTTTTCAATCTTACCGATTGAAAAAGCACTTGGATTAAATTATAAAGTGGAATTTTCTTCTTTGTGAGATGGCTTATAGATAAGATAGTAATAGCCTAATATTATAATGCCTGTAACAAATGGGATCATTGCTAAATGCTTCACTGTTATATTGCCATATACGATTAGATGATCGATGCCAAAAAATTCAGTGCACATCCAAAAAGAGTTGGCCGTAATCCAAACGGTGATGGCAAGGTTGTGTGCTAATTCAGAAAAAATATTTCGAGTTCTATAGGCAATAATTACGGAGATGGTTAAAGTTGGAATAATCATTACAATTCCTAAAAGTGTCAAAGACAGGCACCAGGCAACATCTTTAAACAACCAAAATACGATATGTAGGTTTTCCATTTTACGGTACTTAATAGGAATATTATATTTGTCGTTCGATGGATTACTCATGGTGATGATTTGGCGTTTATTATTACTTGTTTTTAATACGCAATAAAAATATTCTTTTTTTTATTTTTTTCTTGAATTAATCCGATAAAATTGAGGTAAATCTTTTTATGTCAGCTTCTGGTTCAATCATAGTGCCTTGTTCAATATGAGCGATGAGTTGATGCGTGAAATAGGGGGCGAGTGAGCAGCCCTTTGTGCCCATGCCATTGCATATACCCAATTGCGGATATTGTGGGTGGAGTCCAACAAATGGGCGCCTTTCTGTATTGGCGGGCCGAATGCCTACCAAGTGATCAACTACTTCGTAGGAAACTTTCAAAACCGCATCCAGTGCTGTAATCATTTTTTCCTTAAAGCTTTCAGTTGGAAGTGTATCAGTAAAACTCCATTCATAGCTTGATCCTACCCAAAACAAATCATCTTTCCATGGCACTATTGTAATATTGGTTTTATAAATGTTTGTGGGTGCAAGCCCTTTTATTTTTACTATTAAGGCTTCTCCTTTATTAGGCACAAATGGTAGGGCTTTGAAGTAGGGATTGTTCATTGTATTAAGTCCGTCGCAAAATATTATTTTTTCAGCGACAATATTTTTCCATTGAATACCTTGCTCGGTTAAAATCAAATCGGAAATATCAAAATAGTCTGAAATAAAATGGTTGTTTATTTTTTCACGACCGGCTTTTAAAAATTTTATTAAATCAATCCAGTAACATTGGTCAATTTCGCCTGTGCCAAAATGGGTGTTAAAGTTTTGTCCTAAGGATGAATGATTATTTTCCTTTAAATAAATATTATCATGTGTAAGTCGGTAGTCAAAGCTTTCCTTCATTTGCAGGGAAGGGTGTATTAATGCAATGGGAGCAGCTTTAATAATCGTGATATTTTCATCCTGTTGAAATTCCTTGTAAGCGGCAATAGCGAATGGGAGTAGGGTGTCAATCATCCAGGTTTGCACAATTCTACGACCAGTGACTGGGTTGATTACACCACTTGCTACACTGGTAGCGGAAACAGTTTTTGCATCATTTATAATTTTAAATGCGATGCCTTGTTTTTGTAAAAAATAACTTAACCAAGTGCCAGTTAATCCTTGGCCAATGATCAAATATTTTACTTTTTCCTGCAACTTATTTTGCTTTTTTTGTAGGTATAGTTATGTGGATGCTGTCCTTGATTTCATTGACCCTTGCTACAATTTCCATATCAAAATTTCCTAGGTAATCAAAAGGCACTGTAAATGGAAATTCAGTTTCAAATACTTCGTTTTGGATAGTTGTGAAATATTGAAATGGAAAAATATTTATAAACCAGCCGTCTACTGATTTTTTTGTTTTGTGATTGATCAAAGCCAAAGTAAGCTGTCCCGTTTTTTCTTGTGGAAAATTATGACGCACTTTCACTTTTAGTTTAATGGATTGGCCTAATGATAAAACAGTGGGGGTGACACATTCAATTTTAAGGCTGGGCTTTTTATTTACGCCGCTTAAATTTTGCGCCTGTGTATAAATACAGATCGACAATAATAAAAATAAAGTAATGGCGCGTTTCATAGAACAAACTTACAATAAAAAATCCCTTATCTTTTTAGGATAAGGGATTTCGGTATGCTTTATTTAAATAATTATTTTTTTAATGCATTTGCCATGGTGATTCCAATGTCTGCAGGACTAGCGCAAACGTGAATGCCACATTCCGCCATGATTTTCATTTTAGCAGCTGCAGTATCATCTGCACCGCCTACAATCGCGCCAGCGTGACCCATGCGTCGGCCTGGAGGCGCTGTTTGACCTGCGATAAATCCGACTACAGGTTTTTTCATATTATCTTTAATCCAATTGGCGGCATCTGCTTCCATGCTTCCACCAATTTCTCCAATCATGATGATACCTTCAGTTGCAGGATCATTCATCAAAAGTTCAACTGCTTCTTTAGTAGTCGTTCCAATAATTGGATCACCACCAATACCAATGGCAGTTGAAACACCCAAACCAGCTTTTACTGCTTGGTCAGCTGCTTCATAAGTAAGTGTTCCACTTTTTGAAACAATACCAATGGTTCCTTTCTTAAATATAAATCCTGGCATGATACCCACTTTACATTCTTCCGCTGTAATGACACCTGGACAATTTGGTCCTATCAAACGAGTAGTTTTACCTAATAAATAGTTTTTTGCTTTAATCATATCCTGCACAGGAATACCTTCCGTGATACATACTACTAAAGCAATATTTGCATCAGCGGCTTCCATGATTGCATCCGCTGCAAAAGCAGGAGGTACAAAAATGATACTCACATCAGCACCGGTATTTTTAACTGCATCTGCAACGGTGTTAAATACGGGTCTGTCTAAATGCGTTGTGCCACCTTTTCCTGGAGTTACCCCACCTACTAATTGTGTTCCATATTCAATCATTTGACTTGCATGAAAACTACCTTCAGTTCCTGTAAAACCTTGAACGATGACCTTTGAGTTTTTATTAACTAATACTGACATTGTGCGTGAATTTGTTATTTGTGGCGCAAAAATAGGTTAAACCGGGTTTTTTTGCCCTTATTTCTCAACAAAAATTCTATGTTTTTTTATAAATGGCTTTCATGTAGTACTTTTGTCCCTCGTCAGACAAATTAAAAATAAAATTATGGCAACAACATCAGACATTAGTCGTGGAATGATTCTAAAATTGGACAATAATTTATACACTGTAGTGGAGTTTGGAGAAAACAAAACTGCTAGAGCGGCTGCTAAAATTTGGGCTAAGCTTAAAGGGGTAGATAACAAAAGATCAATTGAAAAGACATGGAATAGTGGTGAAAACATTTTCCCAGTGCGTGTTGAAAAAAAGACCTACCAGTTCCT
>Ga0209355_1000476_pt1 | contig 24111 bp, 26 predicted proteins | sample LauGreSBDMM110SN_3_FD_187563 | JGI IMG/M metagenome (GOLD analysis project Ga0209355, IMG submission 187563) | Freshwater lake microbial communities from Lake Michigan, USA - Sp13.BD.MM110.SN (SPAdes) (version 2) | ecosystem: Environmental > Aquatic > Freshwater > Lake | place: Lake Michigan... | reverse complement strand
AAGCAGGAGAATATTTATTTATATTAATATGTTTTTGAGGTGGTAAAGTTTCTTTAGTTGGATCAGTTGAATTATCATAACTATATTGAATAATTTTTTCGGCTTCATTTTTGCCATATTTTTGGATCATTTCATTTTTTTTTTGAATGGTTGGATAAAAGGGTATTTTCGACCAATCATCTGTAAAATGTTCTGAGGTTACTGTTTTAATTTTATCAGGATGAATGATTTTTCTAGGTGGTTCTCTTAAATCATATTTATGATAGTTATCGTTTTCAAATTTGATGCCAGTCATAAAGGTAGATATATTTATAATAAACATATTATCAACATCAATAATATGGACGTTGTCTAATGGATTAGTTGATTCAGTGTCAATGTTATAGATTAATTTATGAATAGTTCGTATTCCATCAATACCATTATCGTGAGTGGCGCGCCAAGGGTCTTTTTGATTAATAATTCTTTGAACTCCATCGAATAAATGTAGAATATTGGGATTTCCAATAGGAAAAAATTGACTACGATCAATTTTAAGTCCAATTTTTTCGCATCTATTTTGTAAAACGTTATCTTCCATACCCCATCCCCAGAAATTAGGAAAACCATTTATAGCTTCAAAATCCGAACCGTTTAATGCCACAATTCCTCCAAGTGCGTATGTAAAACCATAAAAATGTTTTACAATACCAGAAACAGTTTCATAATCAAAAATGGATGAAAAGGGAATAGTATCAATATCATTAAAAACAAATGTAATATTTTTATAATCATTTGGATATTTATCTTTAATGGCAAGAAACCCAATATTTTTGGTGGCTCCTCTGTTAAAAGAACGTGGATCGCATTGATGAGAAAAATAAACTTCATAATCATCTTTTAAAATACTTTCATTCATAATATTTTTTAAATAATTGGAAAAAAAATATTTATGTTGGGGGCGATTTCTATAAGGAATAATAAATACAACTTTGGGAATGTTTGACATTATACAACAATTTAGTATTTTATTATTATTTTTATTACGAATTTTACTAAATATGAGATAAAGGATTATGTAGATACAGTTGGTTGCGTAGTTACAGTTTGTTGCGTAGTTACAGTTTGTTGCGTAGTTACAGTTTGTTGGGTAGTTACAGTTGGTTGCGTAGTTACAGTTTGTTGTGGTGTATATTTATGTAAAATAACAGATGGTACTAAGTCTTCGGTCATTTTTTCAAGTTTTTTATAACATTTATTAATGGTAACTTCAGAAGTTTCACTAATTAATTTTACTTCTCGTTTAGATATATTTAAATTACATAGTTGAGATATAAAATATACAACTCCTGCTGCGATAGAAGATGGTGTATTTTCGGGCATTAAATTATTTTTTTCAATTTTTATGGAGATAAATTTGCATAATTTGGTTAGTTCAGAATTAATATTGAGTTTGCTACAATATCTTTCAATAAAATCTTCTGGTTTAGTTTTACAAAATACAGTTTTATCTTTATTATCCATATCTTTTTCAAGAATATTTAAAATAGTTTGAGCATTTTTACATCCTTGAGTAGCACTGGTGACATCAAGATTGAATACAGCGGCTAATTCTTTAGCAGTTCTGGGATAATTATTAATTCTACAAGATATATAAATGGAAGCTGCAATAAGTCCGTCTTTATTATCGCCTCTAAAAGATTGTTCATAATCGCATATTTTTTTATGGTACCGAATAGCGTCGTCAATAATTTTCTTAGAAATACCGGCATTATTTGCATAAATAGTAATTCGCTGAAATTCGTCATATTGTGATTTTTCTTTATATGGCATAGATTGCCATTCGGTATATCGTCGAATTTTTCTCATTTCATAGGATGATTTGCCCATACATAAAACTCGACAACCGTAAGAAGATTGTTCTAAAAGAGGATTAATAGGCATCCCACATCTAGTGGGATCGGAACTTTGATTGTCGTCCGCCCCATAGTATCTCCATTCTGGAGAATGATCTAATATATCTTTATAGATAATTCCACATTTATTATTAGTGCAAGTGAGAAATCCTTCATCGGAAAATGCTAAAGAAAATTGACACCTTTCACAATTTTCTCTGTCGCCTGCAACTCTATATAAACATTCTAAAGTATTTGGTTTATCTGGATTAATAACTTCGGTGTCAAAAACATTCCATAAATTAGCTTTTTCTTGTAAAGACAAAGAATTATTGTCTTTATTCTTTTTAGTTCTTTCATTATTTATCATATTCATCGTTGTTTAAATAAATTAGAATATATTTTTTAAATTCAATTTTATTTTTTATATAAATACTTTTATATAAACACTTTTAAATATATAATATATAATATATGGGAAATGGAACATCGAAAACAAATGAAGAAGAAGGTAATAAATTAAAATCTAGACCAATGTCTCAAATATTAGACTATATAGCAACACATTATATTTTAACAATGGATTTTAAAAGCTTAAGAAAACTATATAATAAGGAATATTGTGATAAATTAGTTATACTAACATCAGATATAATAGAAAGATACTATACTGATATAGAAATAACATATTTATCTCAAAGGACCAAAGAGGGGGCTCCTATTAATGAGAAAGAGAAGGTAATATTTTTCAATAAGGATTTGTTAAATAAGCTTGATATAAAGAATTCCAACAAAAAGAAAAATGTATGTATGGGAATCGCTAAATTTTATATTAAAATTGCGCATATTTTTGCGGCGATATTAACTACAATAAACCCTATATATGTATACAAAGATACAGAGGGAAACACCGTTCGTGCATCATTATACGAAAAGAGTAAAATACCTAAGGATACAAAAGTAGATATTTATAAATTAAATATTTGTAGCAATCGTATAAATTCGCTAGAAAATAATAGATCCTTGGAAAATAATAGATCCTTGGAAAATAATAGATCCTTGGAAAATAATAGATCCTTGGAAAATAATAGACCCTTGGAACCAGATGCTAATGGAGATATAACTATTAATCCAGATTTTTGTAATAGTAATATAGGAGATGACGGAAAAGAGAAAGATTTATTAGATGAACCGGGTATTCCAGAATTGGAAGATTTATATTATGATGATAATTATGATTTTGATACCGGAAAATTTACGGGAATGTCTGAAAAAACAAAAGAGATGTATATTTACGATTTAGGAATATTTTATAAGGTGTTTACAGGAGAAAAGGTTATGCCACAAACAATAACAAAATTTAGTGATATTCAATTACAAAATTACCATAAAAAGGAAAATTGTAGAGGTGTAAATCCAAAATTAAAACGTGAAATGAAAGGGCCTTTAACTGATAAATTATTCAATGATTATGCTGAAAATTTAAAAAAAATGATTCAGACAACAAATAAAAACCAAGAAGAATTATTAAAAATAATTAATCGACTTTTTGTTTATGTAATTGATCCAGAAACGAAAAAAAAACAAATACGTATAAACCCTTCTTTAACGGAAGACAGTTTACAGGAAATAGTAATTGAGGCAAGATCATTAATAATTAATTTATATTTAACGTGTGAGGTAAATTATGTAAATGGATTGAATATATATGAAGCAATAGTAGATCAAAAAATATTAGATACACTTCAAAAACAAACGAATTATCTTGAAAAAAAACGCGAAGAAAAATATTTTAATGATGAGGTTCCAGAGTCCGCTGAAATAAAAGAAATAAAAGAAAAAATGATAAATATAGAAGAAGATACTGGAAAACCAGAAGAGAATACTGGGAAACCAATAGAAGAGAATACTGGGAAACCAATAGAAATTACTGGGAAAATAGAAGAGAATACTATAAATACTGGGAAACCACCAGAAAAAACAATAATTATAGAAACCTTAGAAACAAATAAAATTATTGAAAAACAATCAACTAATGAACCAATAAACAAAGAACAAGGACCAATGCCTGCAGCAGCAATGGCCGCAGGGAAGAAACGATAGTAAAATAACCTAAAGACACTTTAAGCGGAAAAAAAGGATCGATTTGAACGAATGCTTCCTCCTTCAGATAAACCATATACCGATTGGTACATTTTAGCTTTACAAGATTTTAATTTACATTTTAAGTGTGTTCCTTTTATAGCATTTTTGTTACATCTTTGATTATGTGATCCTTGTAATGTTTTGTTACATCTTTGTGTTGTATTTTTACATTTTTTTCGCATTTTACTTGTCATTTATATTATTACTAAATAATATAAATTATATATTTTATTCAAATAGTTATTTACATACGACCGGCTTGAGCAGCTCTTTGAGCAGCCTGAGACGCTTGACGACCGGCTTGGGCAGCTCTGGAAGCAGCCTGAGAGGCGGATTTAGCAGCAGATGCGGCACGAGTAGCAGAAGAACTACGGGCAGCAGAAGCAGCCCTTGAAGCAGCCTTAGACGCAGCTTTAGATGCAGATTTAGCAGCGGATGCAGCAGATGCAGCGCCACGAGCAGCAGCTCTTTTCATTGATCTACCGCGAGCCGCATGAGCAGATCTACCGCGGGATCTACCGCGAGCCGCATGAGCAGATCTACCGCGAGCAGTTCTACTACGAGATTTACGATATTTACGAGATTTAGCCATTATATAATACCCTTAGAAAAAAATAATTTTCAAATTATTTAAAAATATTTTAATTAATATAAAATATTTTGCTAAATAAAAAATATCCTAAATATACTGATTATTAATTACCAAATAGTATCAGTAGATGGCCAATACATTTTATCTCCTTTTTTAATATTATATAAACTTCTAAATAATTCTAAACGAGCTAAAGGACAATTAACTCTATATTTATCCATTGGATGTGGATTTGTTTTTAACTGTGCTTTTATTGCTTCATCGAATATTTTTTGTCTGGCCTGAACTGCTAAATAAATAAAAAAAGCGTGAAAAGATACCGCGCGAATTGGAGTAATATCTTCGTGATGTTCTTGAAAATCTCTTAAATATTCTTGACAAATGGCTATACCAGATATATCTGCTAAATTTTCACCAGTACTTAAAGTAGCGTCCATTTTTATACCATCATAGCTAGCGAATTTTTCATATTGTTTAACTACATCTTTAACCTTTTTATTAAATATATTACGATCGTGTTTTGTCCACCAATTATGTAAATTGCCTTTTTCGTTATATTTACTTCCTAAATCATCTAAACAATGAGACATTTCGTGTGCTAAAGTGTAGCCTATATGTGCTAAATTATATTCAATCCCTCTTTCATCAAGATCTATAAATGGTTTTTGTAAAAAGGCTAAAGGAACGTAAATAGAATTTTCGGTAGGTGTATAATATGCATTCACAATATACGATTGTTTTCCAACCATTTTAAACTCTTCCCAATCAATAATTGGAATATCCACGTCACTTGAGGTTCCATCGAGTTCAATAAATTTTTTTGATCTCCATACAGCAAGCAATTGAAGATTGTAATACGCATTATCATTACTATAATCCAAAATTGGATCTTCTCTTAAGATTTTTGGACTACCAACTTGTAGGTTTATATTTTCTAATTTTAATAAAGCATATTTTTTTGTAGATGGTGATAACCATTTATTTCGTTTAATAATTCTTTTATATACCGTTAATAAATCAGAAGCCATATTATGTGTATAGTCGATATATTGTTGTTTTTTATTAATTTCGATGTATTCGTTTGTTAAAAATGTATTGAAACAAAAAGATAACCCAAAAACAGGATATATTTCTCTAGGATAAGGAACTGGTTGTCCCTTTATAAATTTGTCGTGAAAGTCGAAATATGCTAATCTCCATTCGCTATGAAAACGCATTAATTGTCTTAAAATTATATATATATAATATGTCCTCCATTTTTTACTTTTCCAAGCATTATCTTTGTTTAAAGTATTAATAATACATTTTAAATAATTTGTACTTGAACATATAAATTTATCGGGAGCAACTTTATAACCAATATTTTTAGTAAATATCTCCCAATCAAACCCGTATTTTTTAAATGCGTCATTTTTTGTAACAACATTATATCCTTCTGGATCGTCTTTTATATCCTCACATCCTAATGCATCTAATATATCATATTCACAATCCCATACATCAATAGATTTTAAATCGTGACCTTTTTCTAAACATAAGTCAAACATCTTATCAATAAATTCTAAATATCTATTTTTAAATTCTTTTTTATTTTTTTTGGTCTCTTGATCATCATATGAATCTTCAATATAAATCAGATAATCGTAAATTGTTAGTTGAGGGGCTGAAATAGTTGATATATATTTTTTAACATTTTTTTCGTCTCTTAAAACACTCCAAACAATTGGACAGCCCCAAGAAACAATTTCATTTTGATTTATCTCTCCGAAAAATTCAAACATTGTTTCTTTTGATAATAAGTCGTCTATTTTTGTTACAACTTTATTGACATATTCTCTTGCTATTTTTGAATCTAAATTGTATAGAGAGTTGTATACTTTTTTAATTGCATTTGCCTTGGGGGAATTATTATTTTTAATATAATTTTTTACAATATCAATTAATTCATAATATACTTTTTCTTGAGTTATCCTAAAACTATCTATTTGAACATAATATTTCTGTGTTTTCTTTGATTCTTCTGATTTTTCATTAATCCACGAATAATTTATATATGTATAATAATCATCTTTTTGTTTATATTCTTTTGGAGTAAATGGTGTATTAAATAATTTAATTAATGATTTTTCAATATTTTCATCATACTTTGCTGAGGTAATTTTTTTTTCATATTCTTCCTCAAATCTATTAAAAGTATTTGCGTGTTCTTTACAAAAATGTTTTAATTGTTTTTGAGATGGAATACATTTTTTAGTATGATTATTGTGACTATTAACATTACGACTAATGTTTTTTTTTGTTCTCATATATATATAATAAATAATAAATTAATTAATTTTATTTTTCAATCTTGTTTTCAATCTTATTAAGTAAATCTTCACTATAAACTAATTTGCCTGAAGGCTTATATGAAGTTATTGGAGTATATTTTTTATTATTTTTAATTTGTTGTATATCAATTTGGATATTTTCTTCATCAGGTTTATCTTCTTCAATTCGTTCACCATACTCATTAATAACAATACCTGTTTTTTTTTTAATTTCATTTCTTACATATGATGGAACCCAGTGTTCCCAACAAATAAATAATGTATTTGGATGAAAATATCTTACATTAAACCCGTTTTCTTGTAGTGTATTCATTAAATATGCTATACATCCGGATTGATCATATTTTGGAACCCCAATAATAATTTCTGGAACAACAAACCAACAAAATTTTTCGTGTATACTATACCTAGAAGTTGTTCTAATTCTTACGTGAATACGATTTAAAATTTTTTTAAATAATTCTAACTTGCTTAGATCAATTAAACGTTTTTTTTCATATAATTCATCGATATTTATCTTTTCAGAAAAGTCTGCAAAATTTTCCAAAGTAAAAATATTTGCCATTTGATATCTTTAAAGAAAAATATTTTTTATTTTTTCGGAAATATTATAATATTACAATTTTATAATATTACAATAAATAATTATTTAAAATTAATAATATTTATGTAATTATGACAATAAAGCATTTAGTTATAAGTGGAGGAGGGCCTTTAGGGTTAAGATATTTGGGCGCATTAGAAAGGTTAGAAAAAGAAGGTATTTGGAAACAAGAGGATATTATATCAATATATGGAACATCGATAGGTTCTATAATTGGTGCATTTATTTGTCTAAATTATGATTGGGAAACATTAAATACTTATATTATTGATAGACCTTGGCAAGATGCGTTTAAAGTAACCGCTAAACAAATATTTAATTCTTATTATAATAAAGGATTATTTGATAAACAATTGACTGAAATTATATTTAAACCATTATTAGAAGCAAAAGATCTTACAATTAATATAACTTTACAAGAATTTTACGAATTTTCAAAAATAGATTTGCATATTATTACATTTGAATTAAATAAGTTTGAAACAATAGAACTTTCACACACAACTCATCCAGAATTGGGTTTACTACAAGCATTAACAATGTCTTCGTCATTACCCGGAATATTTATGCCAACAATAATAGATAATAAATGTTATATTGATGGGGGGGTTATGTGTAATTATCCATTAAATTTATGTTTAAATACTAACAATAATAAAGATGAGATATTAGGAATTAAATTTTTACGCGATGAAGAAAATGGTATTTTTAAAAATGCGGAGATTACTTCAGAGACGTCATTATTAGAATATGTTGTATGTTCGACAATTAATTCTATGAATTTTATACGGGATACTGTTAAAATAGAAAATATTGAAAACACAGTTATTTGTTATATTTTAGAAAATCCATTAACATTAGATTTTATTCAAGAAGTAATAAAAAATAAAGAATTAAGACGCAAATGGATTGAAATGGGGGAACAAGAGGCTGTACCATTTATTAATAAGTATTTAATAACTAAAGAACTGTATGTAAAAATTGTTCCATAGTTGATTTAGTTGGTTTAGCGTCATATTCAATAATTTGATTGTCTTTTGATAATTTAATTGTTGGATAACCTTCAATGTTATATTTATCCATTAGTTGAGAAACTTCGGCACTTTCATTGGTACAATTGTGTTCGGTAAAATGTATTGTATAACCGTTTATTGATTTTCCATCATATTCACTCTTTAATAAGTCCCATTCTGGTTTAGCAGTCTTACAATGGGGACACCAATCAACATAAAATAACATTAATGTGGCTGTTTTATTTGAAGTTTGTTCTTTGGGAATATTTTCTCTATTCGCGTGAAATAAAGTGTTTGAATTTGCATATTGTTTATATGCATAAATACCAATCCCTAAAAATAATACAATAACAAAAATATATATAATATTTTGTCTTGTGAATAAATCTTTAAAACTTTGTAATGTTCCTCCAGTTTTTGAAACATAAAATCCAGAAGGTGAATGTGAAGTTGACATATTTTGTTGAAAATTACTCATTGTATACTAAATAAGAATAAATTATATAACATCGTTTAAACGAATATACCTAAATATTGTTTTAAATTCAAAAAAAGTGTCGAACTACTGAAATAATAAGAGCCAATAAAAATATAGAAAATACATAACCGCATAATATGTTGGTTTTTAAAGGGTTCCAATTATCATTCCAAATGTTTACATTAAAATGATTAACAAATTTGTTAGTTTGTTGAGTATTATAATATAATGTATATCCTAAAAGAGTTATAATAATTATTTTACCAAACATAGATGGTAACATAAATGTATTTAATGGTGTAAGAATAAAGAATAAAATGAGAATTACAGATAGCCCAAGACACATACACACATTATGGGTAGATTTTGAAAATTCCACAATAATTGAAGATGTATTTAAAGTTGTATTTAAAGAAGCCATAGTTAAAATATATTTATATTTTATTTTTTATATTTATATTTTTATATATAATTGTTTTATATTTATATATAAATGAGAAAGACACGTAAAAAAAATAGACAAAATAAGTCGATAAAAAGAGTGTTTAAAAAAGGAGATTTTTATTCAGGGGATGGATTTCTAACAAGCGTTTGGGGGCCAGCTATCTGGCACTCTCTTCATATAATTAGTTTCAATTATCCAGTAAAACCGACTAATGAAGAAAAAACCCAATATAGAAATTATGTTTTATCATTACAAAATGTGTTACCGTGTGGTGCTTGTAGGAAAAATTTAAAAATGAATTTTAAACATATGCCTTTAACAATGTCTGTTATGGAATCCCGTGATAGTTTTTCTCGTTATATTTATGATTTACACGAATTGGTAAATAAAATGCTTAAAAAAAAGTCAAACTTATCATATTGTGATGTAAGAGAAAGATATGAACACTTTAGAGCGAGATGTGTCGATGAAAACCCGAAAGTATTTAAATATTCCGATATCAAAACAAGAAAACATAAAAGGGAAAAAGGATGCACAGAACCATTATATGGCAAAAAAGCTAGATGTATATTAAATATTGTTCCTCAAAATAATAAGGGTCAAAGCATTAAAATTGATAAAAAATGTATGAAACATAGATAATATAAGCGTTCTAATAATAAAATAAACAAAATAAATAAGAATCAATATCATCAAACAATTGAAATGTTGTATATAATGTATGTCCGCTATTTTTTTTACGAAAACGATTTAAATGAACATAACTAGCAAATTTTTCATAAACTTGTTTTACATTGTCTTTATTAATATCAGTGAATTGTTCATAATCAACCACAATATCGCAACCAAATGTGTTTTTATTTTCAATAAAATGTTGTGGCTCAAATTTAAAGCCTAAAAGCACATTCATCGTTTTCAAAAGATATTCAATATTACAATCATTCCATAAAATTTTTAGACTATCTTGAATAATATTTGTTTCAAATGTTTTAGCAATAGGGTCGTTCGTATGATACCGACATTTGTTTCGTTCATTATAAATAGTCATTAGTATAAAAACAATTATATCGCGTTTATTATGTTTTTCTTCCTTTTCTAAATACTTATCAAGCGTATCTAAATATGATTGCGGATGTTTATAACTATTATTACCTTCTTGAAGTAATTCAAGAAAATTCTTTAAAACAGACGTATATAATGAATATATGTCTAATTTATTTTGTAGCTTATCTTGTGTCGTTGTCATTTATCTAACCATATATGTAGTGTATTCTTTATATTGTTTTGAAATATATTTTATATCAATCACTTTTGTATGTTTCTATAATTTAAGATTTTAACCAACTTATTTTATTTAAGCATATCTAAATATATATCCACATTTTGTAGATTTATATTTCCCACTACAACTATCACTAATACAAGATGTTCCAATATTTAACGCCCTTGAACATTCTGCGATTGATTTAAAATCACATAGTTTATTCATATTTACGTCGTATTGAATTACTTTTTTAAGATGACAAGATAATCCATTTTGTATAGCATGTGTATTATTTTCAGGAATAGTATTCCACTCTAAATTATCCAGAAAATTATTTAATTTATTACCATCCTTATGATTAACAATGGCTTTATTTTCTGGATTTTGTAAAAATGTTAATGCAACCAAACGATGAATATAGTAATGTTTTTTCATTATTGAAACAACTTGATAACAATTTATAATAGTAAAATTATTTTTAATTCTATTTTTTATTTTAATTTTACCATAATTAGATATATAATAATGTTCAATATTATTAGTTAAATGTAATGGTATTTGTTTCCAAATTTCATTTTTATCTATATCATCTTCATATATTTTCCATTTGTATCCAAACGATGTATTGCAATATAGTTTACATTTAATTACCCCAGATATTTTAGACATTATACTCTTATAATTATTGTTTTTAATTTTAGATAGATTATTTGCTATAACCCATTCTGATGCTTCTTTTAATGAATTATACATTTCTAATATTATACTTGTTTTACTACAAATTCTTAAAACTTTTAATGCATCGCAACGAATTTTTGTAGATTTACTTTTATGTAAATTTTGTTCAAGATGTGTTGCCCATTCTAAATTATTTATGTTATTATTTATTTTATTTCTATCTTTATGATTTACAGTAGGTTTATTATATATGTTTTCAATAAAACAATTAGCTACAAGTTTATGTATGGTTATCGTTTTTTTTCCTATATTATTAACTAAAGTGCATCTATAATAACCAGACGAATTTAATTTTGGTTTTAATATATTTTTATGTTTATTATTTCTCACATTACCAAAAGTGCTAACATCATAATTAGGATATTCTTCAATTATTCTCCAAATCTCTTCTTCCATTTATATACTAATATAATGTAATCTCTAAGTTATTTTACGCTAAATATCTTAATTATTATCATTTTTTAATTTTTTTTTTTAAATAATAATTTTTATTGTATTCCTTTTTTTTTTCAGATGGAATTGGATTTTCTTTCATTTTATTTAATAATTCTGTTTTATGATTCTCGTAATATTTTTTACTTCTAATCGGTGCAGTATATTTTTTCAAATGTTCTTTTAATTCTTCATTTTCTTTTTCTAACAATATTAATTTTCGTTTTAATTCTTCATTATCTATTTTTATGTTATTAAGTTCTTCCATTTCTTTAATAATACTATTTAAATAAATATATTTAAATCAATTTTATATATATTTTACATGCCAAACGAACTGAAATCGCTGAGAATGGGAACTGGCATGGCGTCTGGATTAAACGCATTATAATTAGGCACTTTTTTGCACGAAAAATTTGGCTCGGGACACCGACCGCAAGGAGGACATGGTTCGCATTTTGTAGCATCAAAATTATCAGGACATTTTTGTATAACATCAGGACAACGAGCGCATACGGGGGGTACTATTTGCGACTTTAATATATACAAATCTTCATCTCCTGGAGGTATTTTAGCGCGAGGAATTCCATTTGATTGAGAATTATAATAAGCAGATGGGTCATAGGTAGAATATGTATTTCCGGCGGGACCAGTTACTGTTGTATATTGACCGCCGTGAGGTCCATAATAAGTAGACGCACTAACATCAGTACCAGTCGTATTATTATCAACATCGTATTGATTTATGGTGTCGTCTTGACTATCATATGTATAAACGTTGTCGCCGGTATAAACAATTTTAGATCCATCTGGAGTTGTAATTTCAACCGCTTTGTTTCCGTTGCTGTCAGTAATCATTTTAGCGGATCCCCCATTTGGTCCATAATAAGTAGACACGCTAGCATCAGTGCTGTTTGTGTCAATATAATAAATTTCAGTGGTTCCATTTTTGTTAGTAATAACAATAGTATTATTATTGGGTGTTTGTATTACTTTAGCGGTTCCTCCATCTGGTCCATAAAACACGCTGGGATATGATGTTCCATTATAATGATTATAATTATCATAACTAGCGGTTGTTGTTCCATTTTGTGTTGTAGCTGTTACATTTCCAGTATTTTGATTATTTGTTAGTATTAAAACAATATTTCCATTCTTATCCTTTACTTTAATAACAGTATGATCATTTGAATGATTTACAGTAGCGGTTGCTCCATCGGGACCTGTATAGGTATTATCAGATGTTCCATTAGTGGTATATGTAGCAGTAGTTCCATTACTTGTTGTAACAACTAGAGTGTAATTGCCGTTTGTATCTTTTTGAAATTGAGCGGAGGCACCATTTTCTCCATAAAATGTTTTGCTGTAATAACTATCTTCCATACCTTCAATAGTTCCTTTTCCGCCTAAAAATGAACATAAAATTAATCCTAATAATAAAATAACAAAAAGTATTAAACACTCATCTTTCATTGTATAATTTATATAGTGAAAAAAATTGATTTGTTTAATTATATATTTATATTTAATTAAATATATAAACTAAGAATGTCTATGAACAATAAAGAAGATTGGGTTAGTGCTATTATTATTGATGATTCGGATGACGAATCTTTAGATGTTAATGATAATAAAACTCTTAAAGCTATGAATACAAAACAAGAAGAAAAAATAGAAGAAGTTAAAAAAGTAATTGAAATCCCTATTAATAAGAAAATAAAAAATAAAAAAATTGTTGAACCATTAAAACATATGTTTATGTCGGATACAACAATTATTGAAATAGGTATAGATGAGGCTGGAAGAGGGCCAATGTTTGGTAGGGTCTATGCTGGAGTAGCAGTTTTACCTAAAGATGATATATTTGATCATTCTCAAATGAAAGATAGTAAAAAATTTACTAGTAAGAAAAAAATAAAAAATGTGGCTGAATATATAAAAGAAAACGCCATAGCTTGGGCGGTTGAATATGAAGATGAACAAATTATTGATGATATAAATATTTTACAAGCAACGCAGTCAGCAATGCATAAAGGTATTAAAAATGTGCTTGCTCAATTATCAAGTAACACGGATATCGATTATGATAAAATATTGTTATTAGTTGATGGTAATTATTTTAAACCTTATTCAATATTAAATAAAACAAAAACAAAATTCGAAAGTATAAAATGTCAAATGGTTGAAGGAGGCGATAATAAATATACATCTATTGCAGCGGCGTCGATATTAGCAAAGGTTTCAAGAGATAAATATATTGAAGAACTTTGTGTTCAAAATCCTGAATTAATAGAACGTTATAGTATTGATTCAAATAAAGGTTATGGTTCAAAAAAACATATGGATGGAATAAAAAAATATGGAATTACTAAGTGGCATAGAAAGACGTTTGGAATTTGTAAACAATTTGCTTAAAATAATTTATATAATATTTTTTTATCTTATTATATAAATGGTAAAAGTGTGTGCATTTGATACTGAGATGACAGGATTACCACCAAAAGAATTAAATTCTATAAAGCCTGATGTGTGGCCATTTATTATTCAATTGAGTTATATTTTATATGATACTGAAACTAACAGTGTTAAAATATTCAATAAATATATTGATATTCCAGATGACGTAATTATTTCAAAAGGTAGTATAGATGTCCACCATATTACTAAAGAAACAATAGCGAATGTTCCTCCTGAAAATAGAGCGACAATAAAAGATGCTTTAAATGAGTTTTTTCAGGTTATTAAACAAGCAGATATTGTTGTGGGACATCACGTCATATATGATAGAAAAATAGTAATAGCTGAATTATTGCGTTTATCGGAAAAAAAGAATTCACCACAAATTCAATATATGATGGATAATAATAATTTTGAATGTACAATGACCAAGACGAAAAATATTTGTAATTTAAAATATAAGGATAAAAATGGGAAATATAAAATTAAAAGACCTAAATTATTAGAAGCTTATAAGTATTTTTTTGGTAATACATTAAATGAAAAAAAATTACATAACGCATTAGTTGATGCAGTTGTATGTTTAAGAGTTTTTTGTAAATATAAATATTCTATTGATATATGTGAAAAAAATCCTATTATAACTAATTATATTAAACAAATTTCTCATAAATTTAAGAAATTAAAAACATTTAAAAAAAATAAAAAATCTAAAAGAAGGAAAAACACAAGAAAATCCAAAAAATATTAAGCAGAACACATTTCACAGATTTCTTCTTGTTCTTCGACATTTTCTTTTGTTTCTGGTTCAATTGTGAATTGTTGAGCTTGGTGTTTCGCTTTTCTTCTTAAATAATATATACCAGTTTTTAATCCTTTTTCCCACGCATAAAAGTGCATCGATGTTAGTTTGTTATATACAGGATCTTCCATCCATAAATTTAAACTTTGGCTTTGGCAAATATACGGACCTCTATCGGCCGCCATATCAATAAGATGTTTCATTGGAATTTCCCAGACAATTTTATATTTATTTCGAATATGCTGTGGTAAGATTGTTAATTGTTGAATAGAACCCTTATTTGTAATAATATTATTTTTAATCTGTTCATTCCAATAACCTAATTGAATTAATTCACGCATTAAATATTTATTGACAACTACAAATTCCCCGGCAAGAGTTCGTCGACTATATAAATTACTTGTAAATGGTTCAAAGCATTCATTAAATCCAAGAATTTGAGATGTGGATGCGGTTGGCATCGGGGCAACTAACAACGAATTTTGAAGTCCATATTTAATAATCTTTTCTTTTAAATGAGACCAATCGAACCGACACAAAGAAGGAGTAACCGACCACATATCAAATTGAAGAATGCCTTGTGACGCAGGAGACCCTTCAAATGAACTATATGCTCCTGATAAATTAGATATAGTTTTGTAATACTCAGGATCAATTGCATTTTTTCGGTAATATTCTCGTAAGTGTTCTGTTTTTTCCATTGCTAATTCGTTACTTTTTTCTAAAGCGGCGTGATAAATTGTCTCGAAAATTTGTTTATTAAGTTCTTTTGCCTCATCTGAATGAAATGGAATATCCAATAAAACAAATGTATCGGCTAAACCTTGAACTCCAATGCCAATTGGTCTATGTTTAAAATTGCTATTTTTTGTTTTTTCAGTTGGATAAAAATTTATATCAATGACTCTATTTAGATTGTTAGTTATGACCTTTGTTACATAGTGAAGATGGTTAAAGTCAAATGATTTGTTAGTTTCATTAATAAAAGATGGTAGACCAATTGAAGCTAAATTACATACGGCAGTTTCTTTGTTGTCTGAGTACTGCATGACCTCACAACATAAATTTGACGACTTTATAGTGCCTAAATTTTTTTGATTTGATTTAATATTACACGCATCCTTATATAATAAATAAGGTGTGCCTGTTTCCATTTGAGCATCTAATATAGCTAACCATAGGTCTCTAGCATTAATTGTTTTACGTGCTTTACCTTCGAGTTCATATTTTTTGTATAATTCATTGAATTTTTCTCCGTAAACGTCAGATAATCCAGGGCATTCGTGTGGACAAAAAAGAGACCATTTTCCATTCTTTTCTTTAACTCTTTCCATAAATAAATCTGAAATCCATAAAGCGTAAAATAGGTCACGTGCTTTCAGTTCTTCGTCGCCGTGATTTTTGCGTAACTCTAAGAAATCAAAAATATCTGCGTGCCACGGTTCTAAATAGATTGCAAATGATCCATTTCTTTTTCCGGATTGATTTACGTAGCGCGCGGTGTTATTAAATACACGCAACATTGGCACTAAACCATCTGTTTTTCCATTTGTTCCTTTAATATGTGAATTTTTAGCGCGTATATTATGAATATGAAGTCCAATTCCACCAGAGTATTTAGAAATTAATGCGCAATCTTTTAATGTATTGTAAATACCATCAATACTATCTTCTTCCATAGCTATTAAATAACAGCTGGATAATTGAGGTCGAGGTGTTCCTGCGTTAAATAATGTTGGTGTAGCGTGAGTAAAATATTTTTGCGACATTAAATTATATGTTTCTTTAACAAGCTTTAATGATTTGGGATTATGAAGATTTCCGTGGATTCCAATAGAAACACGCATCCACATATGTTGGGGACGTTCAATAATTATATCATTTTTTTTAAAAAGATATGCTCTTTCAAGTGTTTTAAATCCAAAATAGTCAATTAAATAATCTCGGTTATAATCTATAATATTATTAATTTCTGTCTTATATTTTTTTACAAAATTCCAAAGGTTTTCAGATACAAGAGGATATGTTTCTCCGTGAATATCAATAAACGTGTATAATCCTTCCATAACATCGCTAAATGTATCACTAGTATTTTTTTGATGATTGGAAACAACAATACGTCCAGCTAAAATGCCATAGTCAGGATTTAATGTTGAAAGAGAGGCGCATTGTTCGGCTGCTAATTCATCGATTTTGGTTGTTGGAATTGTATCATATAACTGATCAATCACTTTCATAACTAATTGTTGATAATTAATTTGTATGGAAGCTTCTTGACCTAATTTTTTAATTCTTGTTAAAATCTTATCAAACGCAATCTCCTCTAATTGGCCATTTCTTTTTGTAACACGCATATCATTATTTTCCATCATAGTATAAATATATATGGTAAATTCATTTTAAGTCAGTTTTCAAAATTAAAATAAATAAGTTTTTATATAATTCTATATTATATGAAAGATAAAATTGACACCTTTGGAAAAAGTATTATATTTTTAATAGGAATAATAGTAGTAGGTTTATTTTTAGCTCCATTTATTAGAACAAATAGTGAATATTTTAGTGAAGGTTTTAGTGGACTTTTAAGCCCTGGTTATTTCCCTAAGTCGGTTAATCAAGTTATATTAGATGAATTTCCTCAAATAGGAAAAAATACAACATCCGATAATAATTATGATGAAATATGGTGGAAATATCCTGTGTTTAGTCTAGGTTCTTTTAAACAAATAACTAACAATTTAAAACATCATCGTAATCCTGACCAAGGAACTTGTATTCGTGCTGATTTTTGCGGAGCACTGTATAATGATAATAAAAATGTAAAAACAAATATTATTACTCCTTTGCCTGAAGCGGAAGAAGGAGAGGGAGCGAGAGTTGGATATTTCAGAAGTGAACCAAATAAATTATTTTTTTCAATTCCAACCAATCAAAATATTTTATATTAAATACTAATTAAAATGTATATTTTTTAGATCTAGTATAGGAATATATACAGAATTATCAACGTCTTTTTTAATTACGTTGATTTTTCCTGTTTCTTTATTAAATTGTAATAAACATCCTGAACTAGTGTTTGTTGTATTTTCAAGTAATGTCTTTTTTTGTTTGCGATTAGGTGCTCGATGTTCATAACCGCTAATTCTTTCTTTTTCAATTATGGTCCATATATCTTGTAATAAAGGAATATTATCTTTAAACCATTGTTGATTTCTACAAACTAACACACAACTTAATATGTTTAATTTCCAATAAATGATTTTAATAAATATATATTTATATTCAGAATTTTGATATTTATCAATACTCTTTTCTTGCCATTCTTCAATTTCTTTCGGGTGAATTATATCTAATGGTTTATACAAATAAAATGGCTTACCTTCTTTTGTGTGAAAATATATAATAATACCTTTCATTTGATTATCTTTTGATACACAAGTATTTTGAAATTCAAACCCATCTTCATCTTCGTATAATTCATTTGATGTATCTAATAAATATGTTGTATTATCTGTATATTCAGTGAATTTTGTTTCAAGAAAGTCACATTCATCGAGATTACATACTTCCATTTGTAATTGCATTTGGACCCAATATTCTTTCTTTGGAATTCCATTAATTTCACGATTAACGATATTTTTTATTTCCAACATACGGCCATATCTTGTTGATTTTTTATCAACATTTATTCCATCGGGGGATGCTCCTAAAAATGAATAAGTTTCGTGTTGAATACATCCAAAATCTTCTATTTCTGTATTATATAAATGTTCATAAATAATTACAGACAATGGCTCATATTTTTGTCCCCAATGAAGAGTTGTATTGACATTTACCATTGTAATTTGTTTACACTCTTCAAATAAACTTTGATTTAATGGTTGACATTTTTCATAAATAAGTTGATTTTTTACATTTTGATTTTCAAATGCTTTATATGCGTTAGATGCAGTAATTAAATTGTGACGAAATTCGTACCATTCTTTGGTTCTTTGTGTTGGCTGTGGTTTATTTCTTAAAATATTTATTTGTGTATCAACGAAGTTGGAATTGGGTTCTTGTAAAATAATTGTTTCCGCGTGAGATCGGGGACATAAAAAATATTCAAAAAAATCACTTTTGGCTTGTTCAATAATATCATCAATTTCTTCCTCTGCATCATCATTATAAAATATATCAAAGTCAAAATGTAAATGAACTAATTCATTAATATCTTCATCAAAAAAGTCTTCAAATTCTGGCTCAGTAATAATGGTTGGATTTTCATTAATAAATTCATCCATTAAATGTAAACACAATTGGTATAATTCAATATGTTCTTCTTCATTAAAAAAAGATACATTTTCGTCAACAATGATTAAATCGGTTATATCATATAATGTATTAGTCATATTATATAATATGTTAGTTTATGTTTATATTATTATATAATATATTTAACAATTTATGTTCTACAATTTATTTCCCACATTTTATGTAACTGTTTATAATTCACTCTCTTTTTCAGAGTCAGAGTCATCATTGTTTTTAATATTTTTTGCGGTACCTTGTTTTTTCTTTGGAGCCAATCCCTTTAAAGTAGAAACTCTTTTATCGATGTTTTTAAGAGTAAAATGATTAGAATGTTTATTATGAAATAAAGCGGGTATATCTTTTATTTCACCAGTTTCTTTATTATAATTAACATCTTTAACACGTTGTAATTTTTTTTTATCAAGACAATCTTTAAAAAAGGTAATTAATTCATCATATTCAGTTTGAGTTAAATTGTTTGTAATCTTATAATTATCCGCAAATAAATATAATTTTCTTATTTTGGCTGTTTTATCTAACTTACTCCAAGGTTCATTGGAATTTGTTATTTTTTCATTTTCAAGAAATTTGTCTAAATTGGAAAGGTTACTTGAGGAATTATTTTCAGGCCAAGGAATACCATTTAAGATCATAGATTTATATTTAAGTGTTTTCAATTCATTGCAAACAGTTGTTTGTGTTTCTTTACTCATCTTATATAGTATATTGTAAAATAGAGTTTAACTCAGTTTTTTATATTATATTAAAACTATATATATTTAAAATAATGTTTATATTGATTACAATATATATACAAATTTATAAAACTTAAATGCGAATATTGTATCAATATTTAAGTTTTTGATTAGAATTATTACTTTTATTTATATTTATATAAATATTCAAAATTATAATATAAATAATGTATAGATGGATGATAATATAAAAAAAATAATAATAAATGAACCTGAACAAAGTAAAACAAAAAAAATTAATTTTGAAAAAGAAATAAAAATGAGAGTTGAAACCAAAACTTGGGGATTAAATGATGAAGAATTATCTTATCAAAAACAATTAAATAATCTAATATGTGATGGATTTATAGTTAACGAAGATAAAGATAAATATAAATCGAAATTAACATCTCATATAAAAAATAAATTATACAATTATAAACAACAAGATATTATAAAAAAAAAATTAAACGAAGTACAATTTGTTAGTTTTGAAGAAACTGTTCATTTATTAAAAACGTCTTGTTTAAAATGTTGTTATTGTTTAAGTGAAGTGTATATTTTATATGAACGAGTAAGAGAGATGAAACAATGGTCATTAGATAGAGTTGATAACAATATTGGTCATAATAGTGGGAATGTAGTAATATCTTGTTTAGAATGTAATCTTAAAAGAAGAAGAACTAACAAGGATGCATTTATGTTTACAAAAAATATGGTCATTATTAAAGAAGAATGATTAAATATTTAAGTTTAATATTATATTATTTAAGACATAAATATTATAATGTATACGTGGAAATGGAGTATAGGAGAAGCTTATTATAAAAGTGAAAGATTAAAGGGTCAACGTCAGGAAAAAGGACAAGAAAAAGGACAAGGTCAAGAACAAAATTCACAAATAAATGCGATGAACCAATCTTTAGCAGATAAATCATTTTTTAATCAAGATACGGATCTTATAAACATAACAAATACAATGTTTTCAAGAAATCAAAATACAAATGAAACCAAACGTGAAGACCTAGATACCAAAATAGCTGATCGTGAAATGATTGCACAAAGAGGATTTAATCCGTTTTTACAAACAAGTTATGTAAATGATATTGTGTCACACGATATGTTTTTAAAACCAGTTAATACAACTAATGGACATTCTAAAGAAACTAATTAAATACTTTTAACACACATAGTATGAAGTAATCTATTTACTAAATATGCTAAAAATGTATTCAAAAGAACTAATAACGAGTTAACAATAAACATCGCATCAACCTTCTTAATATGAGTAACCATAAAATAACCTATTGATAATACACTGGTAACAAACATCACCGAAAATAATACCGATAGAGCGTAAAAATAAACACAAAATTCTCTTGGCAAAGGTCCAAAATAACGATCCATAAAAGAAACAGACATATAATATTTATTTAGATATTAATTTTATTGTATTTAAAAAATACTTTAAAAATAAAACAACTTAAATAAATCATTTAAACACTTAATAATGAATTGTAATTATACTACTCAAAATGATTTATTGCTCAAAAACTTAATGACCTTCTATAAAACAGAAGACCTAAATGGGAACTATAACCCAATAAATAATTTAGATAAAATGCTAAAACTTATCACCGGAGAATCTAAAATATCACTTCGAATTGTGGATTGGTTTGCTACCAATTATTCTAAAAAGTATTACACACTTTACGTTATTGATGCGAGCGCCGATAATGTTACCCGACGATTTAAAGTATACGATGATTACAAGCTAAAGTTGAAAGCTTATAGTAAGAAAAGATTTGATCCTTTTTGTCGGTGGGATAGAATAAGTATTCCATACACAAATGGAAAATTTATTGAAACCACTATTGGACAACTTAATTTTTTCAAATGGGCGCTCGAAAACAAGGTGATTGATTACATCGAACAAAATTATATTGAGATTGAAAAAGATATGAATAATCGTAATAGTACTTCCAAACGAAAGGAGATTGTGACTGATAATTCAAAGACCCGAAAAAAACGTGAGGAACTTTCCGTCTCAGCGACAAAAAGCATAAAAAAAGAGAAGGTAGAAATTGTTGTCCAGTTTCATTAATGGATGCTTTCCCAATCAGGAAGGTTCTATAATATTTGCTTTTGTTTTTAAAAGCAGAAACAATTATCTTCTACATAAGGGACATTTTTGTTGTGCGTTATATTCTTTTTCTTCTTTATACATATAATTATATTTTTCTATATCAATGTTATATTGTTCCATATCATTTTTATATTCTATCAAGTCGTTCTCATATTGTTTAATAAGTTCGTTATTTTCAAACCAATATTTTAAATTATCATTAATATTTTCTACAAATACTGAATTTATTTTTATTGAATTATGGAGGTCCTCATTTTCGTCAATAAACCATTCTAAATATTTATCATCTTCCGTTATACCATAAAATATTTCTTTGTTTGTGTCTTTATTTTTATATGGATAAATGGGGGGCTCAGGATATATAGGTTTAATATTTTCACTAAGAAAATGATTACTTATAAACCCATTGTATATTTTATAATAACATTTAGGACATATAAAATGGTTACAATTAGGTAATTTTACACCCCAATGATAATTTAAACAAACACAACATTCAATATTATCTTCTTTAATCATATCAACCGTTATATTATTTAATGCTTCATTTTCACCAAATAATAAAATATCTACTTCAAGGTCGTCTCTAAAATCCATTGTTATTTAATAATTATAATATGATTATTATTAAATCAATTTTTTAATATATAAATAAATTCTTATATACTAACAAAAATATAGAAAATATTATATTAACATTAATATAATGGAATGTGCTATATGTTATGAAAAGTTTTTTACACCTAAAACAGAAGAAGAATTTAAAAAAAAATATAAGGAAAATGTAAAAAATAATAATTATGATGAAATAATGAAATTTGATAATTTGCTCATTACATCTAAGCATAATAATACACATATCTGTCCTACACCAAATTGTAAGTGTTTAATTTGTTGTGATTGTTGGATTAAAATAACTCATAATGGTAAAAGTGTTGATGAAATGACAGAAGATGATATACCAAGCACATATGATTATTTTAAATGTCCTTATTGTAGACATATTGACTGGAAATATTATATGAATAATGTGTTTAATGAATTACAAAAAAAACTTTTAAGTAAAGAAGAATTTTATAAAGTATTTTTTAAAAAATGCTTTCCAGACTTTCCAGGTGAGTTAGATATATAATTTGTGTTTACATAAAAAATTAAATATCTTTATTAAATAATATAACATTTATTTGTCTTACACCTTTTCTTATTTGAAACGCCCATTCTAAATTAGCAAATATCTTATAGTGGCAACCACACAGCATATAAAATGATATTTACATTAATTATAAATGTATTACCAGCTACATATGTAATTCCACTTCCATCTGATTGAGTATTCCAATCATCAAAAGCATATCCAGAATTTACTAATGTACCTGTGTTTCCTAGAATTATTACTGTTGAGCCAGAGTTATAAGGAGATAATCCATCTACAGGAGGACTTCCACCCGTGTTACCATTGCCATCGTAAGTTATTATATAAGTTGGTTGAACATCTATCCATTGTGCGTATAAAGATGTATTCGCATTGATTATAAATGTATTTGTAGGTGAGTAACTCGTTCCAGAACCATTCGCGGCAGTATTCCATCCAGAAAAGACATATGGTGATATTCTTACAAGAGAACCTGTGTTTCCAAGAATTGTTACTATTGAGCCAGGGTTATAAGGAGATAATCCATCTACAGGAGGATTTCCACCTGTATTACCATTACCAAAATATGTAACTATGTAAGTTATTGGGACTACTGGTGTCCATTGTGTAAT
>Ga0209355_1000467_pt1 | contig 24413 bp, 23 predicted proteins | sample LauGreSBDMM110SN_3_FD_187563 | JGI IMG/M metagenome (GOLD analysis project Ga0209355, IMG submission 187563) | Freshwater lake microbial communities from Lake Michigan, USA - Sp13.BD.MM110.SN (SPAdes) (version 2) | ecosystem: Environmental > Aquatic > Freshwater > Lake | place: Lake Michigan... | reverse complement strand
ATATGACCTGGTTGACCTCATATTGGCAATGTATCTATGGCAATGGTTGCTGTGGAATTGATGCCGATAAACCAGATGCTGGGTGTTGCTCTGATGGTGCTTACTACACCAGTAAAGATGATGAGGCGCGAACATTAAAGGCTGCTAAAAAACTAAGTAAAGCAACTTGGCAATTTTATGATCAAGCTCGACCTAAGAAATCTGGTGGGAAATTACAAATCAGTGAGATTGGATTAGATAAAGATCGTAAAACTAAAAAAATAAAAGATTCTTGTATATTTTTAAATAGAACTGATTACAAAGCACCTGGCTTTACTGGAAGTCCAGGTTGCGTCCTCCACCATTTAGCAGAAAAAGAGGGCGTTCATGTTGTTGAAACAAAACCTGATATTTGCTGGCAGTTACCACTGCGCAGATCATGGGAGACTCGCGAGGTTGGTGATAGCTCTATAACGGTTGTAGTAATTGGTGAGTATGAAAGATCAGCTTGGGGAGAAGGCGGCGCAGATTTTGATTGGTACTGCACGAGTAACTCAGAGGCACACACTGGAAAACTTCCGGTTTACAAATCAAGTAAGGTTGAATTACTTACCATGATGGGTAAGAGTGGGTATGAAGAGCTTGCTAAATTATGTGATAGCCGAATGGCTGCGATAGCAGCAACCCGTAGGGAACAAAAACGACGTGAGTTGCCACTATTTGTAATCCACCCCGCAACAAAGGCTGCGCAAGAGGGTCGATAGTCAGTAGCAACCGTTAGATTATCGCCATGGCTAAAGCACCTGCAAAAGATCCCTTCCGCTGCGTTGAATGTGGTTGGAGTGCAAATAAATGGGTTGGCAGATGTGGTGAGTGCCAAGCATGGGGAAGTGTTGAAGAGATTGCAGCTCCTAAAAAACTCTCATTAGTTGCTGGCGCTGTTACATCTGCTGCTAAACCAATTGGTGATGTTGATTTAGCAAGTGCAAAAGCAAGAACTAGTGGGGTTGGTGAATTAGACCGTGTTTTAGGAGGAGGCCTAGTACCAGGAGCTGCAATTTTATTAGCTGGTGAACCTGGAGTTGGTAAATCAACACTGCTGCTAACAGTTGCGGCAGAGACTGCTAAGCAAGGCATTCTTGCTCTTTATATAAGTGGTGAAGAATCAGCATCACAGGTAAGACTTCGCGCAGAACGGCTTAACGCAATTGATAAAAATCTATGGCTTGCTGCTGAATCAGATCTGGGTGCGGTAATTGCTCATATTGATTCAGTTAAACCAGATTTGCTAGTTATTGATTCAATTCAAACAATCTCCAGTACAACGGTAGATGGTTCACCTGGTGGCGTTACCCAGGTTAGAGAAATTGCTGCAGCTCTAATTAGAATTGCAAAGGAGCGGGCTATAACTTTAGTTTTAGTTGGACATGTAACAAAGGATGGCTCAATTGCAGGTCCTAGGCTACTTGAACATTTAGTTGATGTAGTTCTTAACTTTGAAGGTGAGCGTCATTCACGACTTAGATTGATTCGCACTATTAAAAATAGATTTGGCGCCTCTGATGAGGTTGGTTGTTTTGATTTAAATGACTCTGGAATTATCGGGCTTCCAGATCCCACTGGTTTATTCACCACACGCCACACCGATCCAGTTCCTGGCACCTGCGTAACTGTGGCATTGGAGGGGCGCCGCGCTTTACTTGCTGAGATTCAATCTTTAGTTGGCGTAGGTAACTCTGATGGCCGTGATTGGGGAAACTCTCGTCGAGTAACTAGTGGATTAGATAATTCAAGAACAGCTATGACACTTGCGGTATTAGAGCTTCGCGCTGGAATTAAAATATCTGGCAGAGATGTATATGTTGCAACTGTTGGTGGTATGAAAATTACTGAACCATCTGCTGATCTTGCAGTTGCACTCTCAGTTGCATCTGCGGCTAAAGGATTAGCACTGCCTGCAGATCTAGTTGCGATTGGTGAGGTGGGATTAGCTGGTGAGATCAGAAAGATAACTGGCGCTGCGCAGCGGGTGCAAGAGGCGGCTCGGCTTGGATTTAAGCGAGCAATTGTGCCAATGGGAAGTGATTTAAAGATTGCCGGCATTGAAATATTAGAGGCAGCAAGATTAGAACATGCGATTAGTAAGGTGAAGATTAATTAGATGGTGGATCTACTAAAAATAAAGTGCTGGTAAAACCACCATCAACTGGTATTGCAACACCGGTAATAAAATCACTATCTGAACTACCTAAAAACTTGGCAATACCAGCAAAATCTATTGGCTCTCCCCATCTACCAGCTGGTGTCCTATCAAGTACTTTATTTACAAAATCTGGAAGTGATCTAGTTTGCTCAGTTAATTCAGTTTTAATCCACCCAGGTAGCACGCTATTTACTTGAATATTATCTCGCCCCCATGAGTTAGCTAAACTCATAGTCAACTGCACAACCGCGCCCTTAGTTGCTGAATAAATTGGTGCGATACCAAAGCCAAATACGCTAGTAAGGGAGCCGACGGTGATTATTTTCCCACCACCTCGTTTTTTCATTGACGGATAGACCGCTTGGCAGCAGTCAAAAACGCCAGTTAGATTAACTTTAATTATGCGATCAACCTCATCGGGTAGGTAGTTTTCTGGGGCTTTGCGAATATTTATACCAGCATTAGCAACTAAAATATCAACGCCGCCAAACTCTTTTTCGGTATCAATCATCCCTTGATTAATCTGATTTTTATCTGCCACATCAACATTAAAGGCTTTTGCATTAATACCAAGTGATTTTAGTTTCTTAACAGCTGCTTCACTTTTTTCTATATTACGGGCCCAAATTGCAATATCAGCGCCATCTTGTGCAAGGCCGGTAGCAAATCCCAAGCCAATACCACCATTGCCACCAGTGACAACAGCAACTTTGCCCTTAAGGGACATTAGGCAGAGGCTGGGTCGGTTAAATCTTCGAAAGTATCAGGCATTGCAGTTTTAGCAGTTCCTTTAAAGGTGAAAGTTGCCTCAGCTGTCTCATCTGAAACATCTACCAAAATAATCTCTCCTGCTTTTAAATCACCAAATAGCATCTTCTCAGATAAGACATCTTCTAATTCGCGTTGAATTGTTCTGCGAAGTGGGCGAGCGCCAAGTGCTTGGTCATAGCCGCGTTTAGCAAGCAATGCTTTAGCAGCAGTTGTTAATTCAATTCCCATATCTTTCGCACGCAGACGCTCATCTAGGTGAGCAATCATTAAGTCAACAATCTGAACAATCTCAGCCTCAGTTAACTGATGGAAGACCACAATGTCATCAATACGGTTTAAAAACTCTGGACGGAAGTGAGTCTTAAGCTCATCTCCTACCTTTGCCTTCATGCGTTCATAACTACCTTGAGCATCTGCAACATTTGCAAAACCAAGTGATAGTGCTTTAGATATATCGCGAGTACCTAAGTTGGTAGTCATAATGATGATGGTGTTCTTAAAATCAACTACACGGCCATGAGCATCTGTTAGACGACCATCCTCTAGTACTTGAAGGAGTGCGTTAAAGATATCTGGATGAGCTTTTTCAATCTCATCAAATAGCACCACTGAGAATGGGCGACGACGCACCTTCTCAGTTAACTGGCCACCCTCGTCATAACCAACATAACCAGGAGGAGCACCAAATAAGCGAGAGGCGGTGTGTTTTTCAGAGTACTCAGACATATCAAGTTGGATCAATGCATCTGCATCTCCAAATAAGAATTGCGCAAGAGTTCTTGAAAGCTCAGTCTTACCAACACCAGAGGGTCCAGCAAAAATAAATGATCCACCAGGACGTTTTGGATCTTTAAGCCCAGCCCGAGTTCTACGAATTGCTTGAGATAAAGCTTTAATCGCTTGGTCTTGGCCAATTACCCGTTTGTGTAATTCATCTTCCATGCGAAGCAAACGTGCAGTCTCTGCCTCAGTTAATTTAAATACTGGAATACCAGTTGCAGTTGATAGGACCTCTGCTATTAACTCCTCATCAACCTCAGCGACTACATCAAGATCACCGGCTTTCCAATTCTTCTCACGCTCTGCCTTTTCAGTAATTAAATTCTTTTCTTTATCGCGAAGGGAGGCTGCCTTTTCAAAATCTTGGCCATCAATTGCAGACTCTTTCTCTTTGCGAGCATTTGCAATCTTTTCATCAAACTCACGAATCTCAGGTGGCACAGTCATTCGGCGGATCCGAAGTCGAGAGCCTGCCTCATCAATTAAATCAATTGCTTTATCTGGTAGGTGACGGTCTGAAACATAACGATCAGCAAGAGTTGCAGCTGAAACTAACGCACCATCTGAAATAGAAACCTTATGGTGGCTCTCATAACGATCACGAAGACCCTTAAGAATCTCAATTGTGTGTGCAACTGTTGGCTCTGCAACTTGAATTGGTTGAAAACGACGTTCAAGGGCAGCATCTTTTTCTAAGTGTTTGCGGTACTCATCAAGGGTTGTAGCGCCAATAGTCTGCAGCTCACCGCGGGCAAGCATTGGCTTTAATATCGAAGCTGCATCAATTGCACCTTCAGCCGCTCCTGCTCCTACTAATGTGTGAATTTCATCAATAAACAAAATAATATCGCCACGAGTTCTGATCTCTTTTAATACCTTCTTTAAACGCTCTTCAAAATCACCACGGTATCTAGAGCCGGCAACAAGTGCGCCAAGATCTAATGAATAGAGTTGCTTGTCTTTAAGTGTCTCTGGAATATCACCTTTGATAATTGCTTGGGCTAAACCTTCAACAACTGCGGTCTTACCAACTCCTGGCTCACCAATTAATACTGGGTTATTTTTAGTACGGCGAGATAAAACCTGCATAACTCGCTCAATCTCTTTCTCGCGACCAATTACTGGATCTAACTTTCCTTCACGTGCTGCTTGAGTTAAGTTGCGGCCAAATTGATCTAAAACTAACGATGTTGCTGGTTGACCTTCGGCAGGGCCACCAGATGTAACCGCCTCTTTACCTTGGTAACCAGAGAGTAATTGAATAACCTGTTGGCGAACCCGGGAGAGATCTGCACCAAGTTTTACTAATACTTGAGCAGCTACTCCTTCACCTTCGCGAATTAATCCTAAAAGAATATGCTCAGTTCCAATGTAATTGTGTCCTAATTGCAAAGCCTCACGGAGTGATAACTCTAAAACTTTTTTAGCTCTTGGTGTAAATGGAATATGCCCAGAAGGTGCTTGTTGTCCTTGGCCAATAATCTCTTCAACCTGTGAGCGAACTGCTTCGAGAGAAATGCCTAGCGACTCAAGTCCCTTAGCGGCAACTCCTTCACCTTCATGAATTAAACCTAAAAGAATATGTTCAGTTCCGATGTAATTGTGGTTGAGCATGCGTGCTTCCTCTTGCGCCAACACAACAACGCGACGAGCACGATCGGTAAACCGTTCAAACATCTGTAGAACCTTTCTTCTTAATGTAAATAGCATAATGGCAAGGGGCGACCTTGCGCACTTTAATTTGGCTGTGAATAACTCGCCTATATATTGGGTGTGTTACGCCTCTATAACCCTATAAGTGGGAGATTTATGCCCAAAATTTAAAGAATTTTTAGCATCCGGGTATTGCCTAGGGTGTTGGGCTTCACACTCTCTAAATCCAAAAACTCTGCAATACCTTCATCATATGAGCGAAGCAATTGAGCATAAACATCTGGTTCAACTGGAGCGCCTTGAATTTCGTTAAAACCATGAGAGTCAAAGAATTTTGTTTCGAAGGTTAAACAAAATACTTTCTTTACACCAATTTCTTTAGCTTTATTTAAAATACTTTCTAAAATTGCATGTCCAATTCCTTTACCTTTCATTGATTCAATTACAGCAACAGTTCTAACCTCTGCTAGATCTTCCCAGAGAATATGTAGTGCCCCGCAACCAACTACCTCGCCATTAACTTCAGCAACAGTAAACTCTTGAACACCTTCATATAATGTTACAGTCTCTTTAGAAAGTAATCTGCGCTGGGCGGCATATGAATCAACGATTGATCTAATTTTTTTAATATCAGAGGTTCGAGCTGCTCGTACTACTAACTCCATTACTCATCCCCAGCAGTTGGTTTCACCAGTGGAAATAAAATTGTCTCTCTAATTCCTAATCCGGTTAGCGCCATTAATAATCGGTCAACACCCATACCCATTCCACCCATTGGTGGCATGCCATACTCCATTGCTCTTAGGAAATCTTCATCTAACCCCATCGCCTCTAAATCTCCACCAGCCCCAAGCTTTGCTTGCTCAACTAAACGCTCTCGCTGGATAACTGGATCAATCAACTCTGAGTATCCAGTTGCAAGTTCAAAACCTTCAATATAAAGATCCCATTTCTCAGCAACTCCGGCAATTTCGCGGTGTGCTCTTACTAATGGAGATGTATCTACCGGAAAACCTTTAACAAACGTTGGACCTTTTAATTTATCTACGCAAATATGCTCAAATATTACTTCCGCTAATTTTCCAGTAATCCATTTAGGATCAGATTTAATACCTAATTTGTTGGCAATTTTCTTTAAATTATCAATCGAGGTTTGTGCACTTACCTTCTCACCAACTGCATCTGAAATTGCATCAAAGAGTGAGAGCTCACTCCATTTACCGCCAAGATCTACCTCGCGCCCATCATGGTGTTTAGCGGTGTGTGAACCAAAAACAGCTTTAGCGCAATCTTGAACTAAGCTTCTAGTTAATTCAGCCATGGTATTCCAGTCACCATATGCCTCATATGTTTCAATCATTGCAAACTCCGGTGAGTGTGAGGAGTCAGCGCCTTCATTACGGAAATTACGATTAATTTCAAAAACCTTTTCAAGTCCACCAACTACACATCTTTTTAGATAAAGCTCTGGAGCAATTCTTAAAAATAGATCCATCTCATAAGCATTACTAAAGGTTTTAAATGGCCTAGCTGCTGCCCCGCCATGCATTACCTGAAGCATCGGAGTTTCAACCTCTAAGAAATTACGGGAGTTAAAAGTATTTCGCAGCGAGCGCATAACTGCTGGCCGTAATCTGGCATTACTTCTTGCCTCAGGCCTAACAATTAAATCCACATATCTCATTCTTACTCGACTCTCCTCAGAGAGTGGTTTATGTTCTCCTGGAAGTGGGCGAAGTGCTTTAGCTGCTAGCGCAAATGAATTAGCCAGAATCGATAACTCTCCCCGCTTTGAAGTAATTACCTCACCAGTTACCGAAACAATGTCACCTAGATCAATCTCTGATTTCCATATTTCAAGTTGTTCTTCACCAATTTTATCTAGTGAAAACATTGCCTGCAGTTCACTGCCATCACCTTCGCGTAAATTGGCAAAACAAAGTTTGCCAGTATCACGTTTAAAAATTACTCGGCCAGTTATAGATTCAATAATTCCAGTTGAAATATCGATTGGTAGCTCTTTATGTTTTTCACGAATCTCTAAAAGTGAAATGGTTCTAGGAACTGAGACTGGATATGGATCAACACCGCGCTTTAAGATCCCAGCGCGCTTTTCCCGACGAATTCGCAGTTGTTCGGGTAGATCATCCTCATCAGCCATGATGAGTTAAATCCTACCCGTGCAGGGTGGAGTTATGAATTAATTACGCTCATGTACTAAGCGCAATCCGATTAATGTCAGATCTGGTTCATGGAACTCAATCATTTCGCTAATACCAAGTACTAATGGGGCAAGGCCACCAGTTGCTATTACACAAACCTCACCAGAGTCTGGATATAGATCGGCTAGCTCATCAATAATTCGATTTACCAAGCCATCTACTTGACCTGCAAATCCATAAATAGTTCCAGATTGCAGCGCCTCAACAGTGTTCTTACCAATTACTGATTTTGGTTTAACTAACTCAACTTTGCGAAGTTGGGCAGCACGTGCTGCTAATGCCTCAACTGAGATCTCAATACCAGGGGCAAGTGCACCACCTAGAAACTCACCCTTAGGTGAGATGACATCTAAATTTGTTGAGGTTCCAAAATCAACCACAATTGCTGGACCATCTGAGCCATATAAAGTAAATGCAGCGAGTGAGTTAACAATTCGATCCGCGCCTATCTCTTTAGGATTATCAACTAATAATGGAACACCAGTTTTAACTCCTGGTTCAATAATTGTGGTGCGAATATCACTGAAGTGATCTGCTACTAACTTTCTAATCTCTCGCAATACTGCCGGCACAGTTGAACAAATTGCCACACCAGTAATATCAAAGCCATCAACTAATGCTGAATACTGCAGCCATAACTCATCTGCGGTGTCTCTTGGGTCAGTCTTTACCCGCCAGGATTGCTCTAACTTATCCTTATTAAATACACCAAGTACGGTATTGGTATTGCCAACATCTATTGCAAGTAACATTACTTTCCCTTTCTAAAATCAAGGCCAATATCAAAAACTGGGGCGGAGTGAGTTAGCGCACCAACTGCTAGGTAATTAACTCCAGTATCTGCATAAGCCTTGGCATTACTAATTACTAACCCACCAGATGCTTCAAGTTTTACCGATCCGGCGGTTTTTAAAACAGCTTCTTTGCACTGCTCAACACTCATATTGTCTAATAAAATCAAATCTGGTTTGAGTGAGATTGCTTCAGCTAACTGATTAATAGAATCTATTTCAATCTCAACTGATTTATTTGGGTACTTCTCTTTAATCAATTTAAATGCTGCAGTAATACTGCCAGCTGCCACAATATGGTTATCTTTAATAAGGGCAGCCTCCGATAGTGATATCCGGTGGTTTGTCCCACCACCCATGCGAACTGCAAACTTTTCTAATTGGCGAAGCCCTGGTGTGGTCTTACGGGTATCTCTAATTTCACACTTTGTGCCGGCAACAGCTAATGCCCATTGGCTAGTAAGAGTTGAAATACCACTTAAATGAGATAGGAAATTAAGCGCAGTTCGCTCTGCTAATAATAATTTTCTTGTATTTCCTTGAGCGGTAATTAATACCTTGCCAGCTGAAACCTTAGCGCCCTCATCAACTAAGACCTCATAATGATTAACTCCACAGTACTCAAGTACTGCAGCTGCTACATGCAACCCACTAACAACTCCAGCTGAGCGAGCAATAAAATCAGCACTTATAACCTGTGAATCAGCAATTGTGGCAACAGAGGTAATGTCCTCACCCCCTGCAAGATCTTCACCAATGGCATCTTTAACCTGCTGAAATATGTGATTTGATGACAGACCTAAGGTTTTTAAATTATCACGCAATAAATTCATTTAATTACCTCCACATCACTATGCCATGTGCCATCTACATCAATGCTTTCAATAACTCTACTTAACCACTTATCGGAAGATTGTGGGTAATCACTTCGCCAATGTGAGCCTCGGGACTCAGTTCTAAGCAGAGCAGATTTAACAATTGCGGTAGCAAGTAGGTGCAGGTTAGATGCCTCCCACGCCTCAATTCTTGGCTCGCTACTTACTAACTTTGATAACTCCTGCAAAGTTTGCATGGTCTTGCGCAATGAGCTTTCAGATCTCATCACACCCGCACCTTCACTCATTGCAATTTGCAGGGGCAAAAGTATTTTAGGATCAAGCAAGATTGCTCTCTTATCCTCTGCTATCTCTTCCTGAGCTGGTAATTGTTTAGCTAATGCAGCTGCAATTCGCGCACCAAAAACTAATCCTTCAAGAAGTGAGTTTGAAGCAAGTCGATTGGCACCATGAGCACCTGTGCAAGCAGATTCACCACATATATAAAGACCTGGTACAGATGATTGGCCATCTAAATCAACTAATACACCCCCTGATGCATAGTGTGAGGCGGGAGATACTGGAATCTTTTCCTTAGTTGGATCTATTCCGTTTGCAATACAGGAGGCGTATATTGTGGGAAATCTGTTGGTGAAATCATTTATTTTTGTTGCATCTAGCCAAACATGTGGTTGACCACTTAATTGCATCTGATTAAATATCTCTTTTGCTACAACATCTCTAGGTGCTAAATCTGCTTGCGGATGTTTACCAACCATAAATTGTTCATTTTTATGGTTTAATAAAATTGCGCCCTCACCACGTACTGCCTCACTTATTAATGGTTGCTGTCCTCTATTTGCTAAATCTCGCCACAGCACAGTTGGGTGAAACTGCACAAACTCAACATCAGCCACCTTCGCACCAGCACGTAATGCCAGTGCAACTCCATCACCAGTTGAGACAGCTGGGTTAGTAGTTTGTGAGTAAACCTGACCAAGGCCACCGGTTGCTACAACTACCGCTCTAGCAACTGCCCGGCCAACACCATCTCTACTACCTGCGCCAATTACATGCAGTGTCACACCACAGACTCGACCACTTGCACTCTTTAACGCATCGATTGCAAGTGCGTGCTCAATAATTTCAATTCCGGCATCCTCTCTAACTGCAGCAAGTAATGCTCTAGAAACCTCAGCACCAGTCGCATCCCCGCCGGCATGAAGTATTCGATTGCGCAGATGTCCACCTTCGCGGGTTAATGCAATCTCACCAGTCTCTGATTTATCAAAGACTGCTCCTTGCGCAATTAATTTTCTAACCGCTTCAGGTCCTTCTGAAACTAAAACATCAACAGCTTTTATGTCACATAAACCAGCACCTGCTGCCAATGTGTCTTTCTTATGTTGATCTGGTGTATCTCCTGGCCCTAATGCTGCAGCAATACCACCTTGCGCCCACTTAGTTGAGCCCTCATCAATTCTTGCTTTAGTAACTAATAAGACAGATAAGTTATGCGCTCTTAAATTTAATGCAGTAGTAAGGCCAGCAACACCTGAGCCAATTACAATTACATCAGCACTTGTGCTCCATCCAGGTAGACCAGTTAATAGCTTCATTTCACCCCACCCATACGCATATTGTCGAGCAACCTCACCTGATTTACCCAACCAGCAATAATTACCCGCTTATTTACAGTACCTGCAACAGCTGGCATAAATGTGGTTTCATCAATTACCTCAAGATAATCAACTTTAAACTCACTCTCTGTTTCTAATACTTTTTTCATTTGCTCAACTGTCGCCATTTTTAATACCTTTGGAATTACTAGAGAGGCGTTTCGACCACTCTCATTTAATTTAACATTTCTAGATGAGATCGCAACTTGATCTAAATCACGAATTGTAGGGCCGGAGATTATTTCAATCGGCAGCTCCAATTGTTTAACCATCTGCTTAATTAAAAATAATTGCTGAAAATCCTTCTCACCAAAGACTGCTGCTTTTGGTTTTACTAAATCAAATAACCTTTTGACAACTGTTAGCACGCCAGAGAAGTGGCCAGGCCTTGCTTGACCTTCATATAAATTACCAATTGGCCCTGCTGAAATCTTTTCAATATCACCTGGATAAATGACTGACTCACTTGGTGCAAAGACAGCGGTAGCACCTGCCGCCTTAGCTAACTCCAAATCCCTCTCTAAACTCTTTGGATAATTTGCTAAATCATCTTTATTCTCAAATTGAAGTGGATTAACAAAAATACTAACTAGGACTTGATCACTCTTTGATTTAGCTAACTTAATTAATGATTGATGGCCGGCATGAAGTGCGCCCATTGTTGGGACTAGTACATCGTATTTTTGGCGCGCTAAATCATCAACAGATTTAAGTAGGTCAATCATTGCTCCAGTCCTTTCCGGGTACCGGGCTAGATCACAAGTTTAACTGCTCTTGGCGATAGATGCCAAAAGGGTTTTAATCTCACCAACACCTGGAATTACTGCCTTCGGGTCAATGGCAAACCAGGGTGCTAGAACAAACTCTCTTGAATGTGCAAGTGGGTGAGGCAGTTTAAGAGTAGGTGAATCAATTACTTGATCACCGTAAACAATTAAATCTAAATCAATAAGTCGCGGCCCCCACTTCACATCTCTTACTCTGCCTATTTGATCCTCAATCGATAATAATTTTTTAAGTAGATCAATAGCTGCTAACTCACACTCACCAATTGCAACAGTATTTAAAAAATCATCCTGCTTAGGTCCACCTACCGGTTTAGTTTCTATATAAGGTGAAACTTTCAATTCTGTGAGCACCTTCTCTAACTCTGCTACGGCAATATCTAAATTAAGCTTGCGGTTTTCTAGATTTGAGCCAAGTGAGATAACCGCCTTCATCGCTTGCGCACAATTTGAACCGATACATCACTAAATGCAACTGGAATAGGTGCTTCTGGTTTGTGAACAATAATTGTTACTTGTTTGACTCTTTTAAACTCTTTTAAAATAGATTTTGCAATATTTTCTGCCAACGTCTCAATTAATAAAACTGGATCTCCAACTATATGTCCATTTATAAGCTCAGCTACCGCTGCATAATTAACCGTCTTTTCTAAATTATCTTTTAGATCTTTAAGATTTACCTTTAGTTGAGCATCAACAATAAATTTTTGTCCATCACTTCGCTCTTTAGGTAATACCCCATGAAAGCCGGTAGCAGTAATTCCAGTTATATTTATTAGATCACTCATTTACGTAGCCGCTCAATAACTGAGATTGCATCTTGGTGAGCTTTAACCCCATGAGTTCGCACACCCCAAACCTTAAGCCGTGCCAACTCTGTAGTTAAAGCAATAGTTGCTGCCTCCCGGCTATCAGTATCTTTAGCATTTATTAACTCACCTAGAAATCTTTTTCTAGATACACCTACTAATAGTGGGTAACCTAATAATTGAAACCGTTCAATATTTTGTAAGATCTGCCAATTATGCTCTGCCTCTTTTGCAAAGCCAATTCCTGGATCTAAAATGATTTGTTCAGCCAGCACACCTTGAGTTAATAAGTTAGTAACTCGCTCATCTAACTCATCTTTAACCTCTTTAACTACATCTTCATAAACTGCTTGCTTTTGCATATCTTTTGCGTGCCCTCGCCAATGCATAACTATGTATTGCACCTTAGGGTTTGCAGCAATTACCGCAGCCATCTTTAAATCAGATAACCCACCGCTAACATCATTTACATATAGCGCGCCCACTGCAATTGCAGCTTTTGCTACCTCAGATCGCATAGTATCAACACTTACTACTGCGCCATCTTTTACTAACTCTGTGATCACTGGAATTACTCTGGCTAACTCCTCTTCCTCACTAATTCGCTCAGCCCCTGGCCTAGTTGATTCACCACCAACATCAATAATGTCAGCACCCTCTGCGATTAATCTTCTGCCTTGTGCTATTGCATCGGTTTTAGATAAATACTTACCACCATCTGCAAATGAATCTGGGGTGACATTTAATATGCCCATTACAACTGTGCGGCTCATATTCTTACTACCTTGTTTGATTTATTAAAGAGATTGCTTCAGCTCTAGTTGCAGAGTTTAATAATTGGCCGCGCACTGCACTTGTTGTAGTACGGGCTTGAGATTTTCTCACTCCGCGCATTGACATACATAAATGCTCACAATCAATAATCACAATTACACCACCAGGTTGCAAGATTTCAACTAATGCATCGGCGATCTGTGAGGTTAACCGCTCTTGCACCTGTGGCCTTCTTGCATATAAATCAACAAGACGTGCAAGTTTTGATATTCCAGTAATTCTTCCACTCTCACCTGGTATATAACCAATATGTGCTACGCCATGAAATGGGGTCAGGTGATGTTCGCAGTGGGAAAAGACTTCAATCTCGCGAACAATTACTAACTCTTTATGACCAATATCAAAGGTAGTAGTTAGTACATCCTCTGGCTTTTGCCAAAGACCGGCAAAGTTTTCCGCTAATGCTTTTGCCACTCGCTTTGGCGTATCTTTTAAACCATCACGGCTTGGATCTTCACCTAATGCATTAAGTAACTCAGTTACCGCTTTTTCTGCCCGCTCTTGGTCAAACTCCTTTTTAGCACCACCATCATGTGGTCCCATTGAAACGGAGCTAATCTCACTCATTTACATCTTTACTAATATCTTTAGCACTTTTTTTAACTGGCGCTTTCTTAACCGATTTGTCCTCTTCAACTACTTTAACTTTTGCTGGTTTTAATGCAACTGGTGGTTGATTAGAGGGTGTTCTGTTTTGAGAACCAGTCCAAGCTGGTCTTGATTTAACCTTCTTGACTCGCTTAAATGCTTTGGCAATCTCTTCCTTGTTTAAAGTTTCATTCTCAAGCAACTCTTCAACTAATTGATCTAAAATATCTCGGTTTGCAACCAAAATATCAAACGCCTCTTGGTGGGCATTTTCAATCATCTCTCTAATCTCACTATCAACAATGGCAGCAACATTTTCAGAGTAATCTCTTTGATGGCCATAATCTCGGCCTAGGAATGGTTGTGAATCTGAAATTCCTAATTTGATTGCGCCAAGTCTTTGGGTCATTCCATATTGGGTAACCATTGCTCGGGCAAGGTTTGTAGCTTTTTCAATATCATTTGAGGCACCAGTTGTTGGATCATGAAAAATTAATTCCTCCGCTGCTCTACCACCCATTGTGTAGGCAAGTTGGTCAAGCATCTGATTGCGAGTAACTGCGTAACGATCTTCATCTGGTAAGACCATTGTGTAACCAAGCGCACGACCTCTTGGCATGATTGTAATTTTATGAACTGGGTCAGTATGAGGAAGTGCGTGAGCAACCAATGCATGTCCGCCTTCATGGTACGCGGTAATTCTTCGCTCCTCCTCCGTCATAAGCCGAGAAACTCTTTGTGGACCTGCCATAACTCGATCAATTGCTTCATCTAAATCGGAGTTCTTAATAACTTTTCTATCTTCTCGAGCTGCTAGCAATGCCGCCTCATTTAATACATTTGCTAAATCTGCACCAGTAAAACCTGGGGTGCGCTTTGCATATGATGATAAATCAACATCTTTTGCAACTGGTTTATTTTTTGCATGCACAGTGAGAATTGCAGCTCGTCCTTTTAGATCTGGCCTGTCAACTGGAATCTGACGATCAAATCTTCCTGGGCGAAGAAGTGCTGGATCTAAAACATCTGACCTATTTGTTGCGGCAATTAAAATAACCTGCCCATTTGCTTCAAAGCCATCCATCTCAACTAATAATTGATTAAGGGTTTGCTCTCGCTCATCATTTCCACCACCAAGACCTGCGCCGCGCTGGCGACCAACGGCATCAATCTCATCGATAAAAATAATTGCTGGAGCATTTTGTTTTGCTTGGGCAAACAAATCTCTAACTCTTGACGCACCAACACCAACAAACATCTCCACAAACTCAGAGCCTGAGATTGAATAGAAAGGAACCTTTGCCTCACCCGCTACCGCTCTAGCAAGTAATGTCTTTCCAGTTCCTGGCGGGCCATATAACAAAACTCCCTTAGGAATCTTGGCGCCGATTGCTTGGTACTTATCAGGGCTTGCTAGAAAATCTTTTATCTCACGTAACTCTGCAACTGCTTCATCAGCTCCTGCAACATCTGCAAAAGTGTTAGTTGGCATCTCTTTGTTTTGTAACTTAGCTCTGGATCTACCAAAGGAAAGTACCCGACCGCCTTGGCCGCCGCCCATAAATAACAGCAGTAAGAAAATAATCAAAAAGATTGGCAAAATACTTAAGATAAGTGAGATGAAAAATGATTGAGTTGGAACTTCAACATTCCAATTAGTAGCTGGTGGATTACTAGTTAATAACTCAACAATTATCGGCTCTTGCCCAGTTACATAAGATGCCTCAAGATGAGATGCGCCATCAACAAACTCACCATCTTTTAAAACTACCCGTACTTTTTGCTCACGGTCAATTACGATCGCTGATTTCACATTATCTTTTGAAATCTCATTTAAAATAACAGAGGTATCAACTGTGATGAACTCTTTGCCACTAGTTGAAATTTGACCAAAAATACTCACGCCAATAAGGGCGGCGATAATCCAAAATAAAGGGCCACGTAAAATTCTGCGGATTAATTGTGGTGAAGGTTTAGTCGGCTTCTTGCCACTCTTCAGCCCTTTTAATTTAGGCATTTTAATCTGCTTCTTTTGCGCCACTTATTTTTTCACTTTCTTAAAGCTACTAATGAGGGGCCTAAGAATAAAGGTGTTTGGCAAGAACGCCAATAAATGGCAGATTTCGATACTTCTGATTGAAATCTAGCCCATAACCAACCACAAACTCGCTTGGAATATCAAAGCCAACATACTTAGCCTCTACCTGCACAGTCGCTGCATCTGGCTTACGTAAGACTGTCAAAATTGAAACTGATTTAGCCCCACGAGATAATAAATTCTCAGAGAGCCAAGAAAGTGTTAGACCGGTATCTAAAATATCCTCAATAATTAAAACTTCTCTTCCTAAAATATCATTATCTAAATCTTTTAAAATTCTAACTACGCCACTTGATTTAGTTCCTGCGCCATATGATGAAACAGCCATCCAATCCATATCAGCATGGCGTTGTAGATGGCGAGAAAAATCTGCCATTGCCATTACTGCCCCTTTTAATACACCTACTAAAATTAAATCTCTATCTTTGTAATCTTTTTCAACTTGAGCAGCTAACTCTTTTAGTCGAGTTTGAATTTGCTCCTCGCTAACAACAACTCTTTCAATGTCATTACCAAGTGCTGATAGATCCACAATGCTCCCTTAAATTATTGGGTTGAGAGGGTAATTCTGCCCGAATTTCGCAAAAGCTTCACATTCCCAGGAAGTGATACCTCTTTTTGGCCATGCCAATCAGAAATGAGCGCCTGTGCTGCTGCAATATGTTCGGCAGTGAGTGAGCCAGCTGGTGCACCAGCTTTATAGATAGCAAGTCTTAAAACTCGAGTTGTAATCGCTTTAGGTAGCCGCTCTAGCTCCTTAACATCTAAATTAAATGAATCTGCTTGATTAAAATACTCAGCTGCAAAACCATCTAATGCATCGGCATCATCGCGAAGCAGATCTGCACTGCGTACTAATGCCTCAGTAATACCAGGCCCAAGATTGTCTTCAATAATTGGTAGTAGATTTTTGCGCACTCTAACTCTAGTAAATCTTAAATCCTCATTATGTGGATCAGACCAAATTTCAATACCCGCCTCCGAGCAGGCAGCGGTTGTGAGCTCCCGTGAAATCTTAAGTAGGGGGCGAACAAAAACATTGTTCTTCACTGCCATGCCAGATAATGATCTAGCGCCAGATCCTCTAGCAAGACCTAATAAAACATTTTCTGCTTGATCATTTAATGTGTGAGCAAGTAAGAAATACTTTGGTTGGTAGGTTTCAATAAATTGATTAAAGAGCTGATAGCGAGCGCGCCGAGCCGATGCCTCTAATCCATCAGTCATTGTTACCTGCGCTCTGGCAGATTCAACTTGAGTAAAACCTATTTGTTTAAGCCGCTCAATTGTTTGTGAAGTAATTTGCGCAGAACCTTCTTGCAAACCATGGTCAATTACAATTGGAATTACCTTTGTATTTGATCTCTCTATAAATAATGCAACTGCAAGTGCCATTGAATCTGCGCCCCCTGAGCAACCAAATAAAACAGGTTGCGCAGAATCACTCAGCCATGGTTTAACCGCTTTGCGGATCTGCCATAACGCTGGGGTGTTTTCAATCTTCACTAACCTAGATTAGACCCGACCCCCGTATGGCATTAAACCCTTAACGCTATAGATGCTTGAAAAGAGCAAATCTTTATCTTTGTTATGCGCTTCCCACATCATGCCATCACCGGCATAGATGGACATATGGTGGATTGTGCTAACTGTTCCTTTGTATGAATAGAAAAGTAGATCTCCAGGTACTAACTCACTTAGTGGGACACGCTTTGTTGCTACCCAATATAGAGAGGAGTTCAGTCGATCCCAATTTGGCCAACCAAGACCAGCTGATTTATAAGCAGCATAAATTAAACCAGAGCAATCAAATGTATTAGGTCCTTCACTTCCCCAAACATATTTCTTTCCCGCATTGACCTGCTTTGCAGAGTATGCAACCGCCTCTATCCGCATTGCCTCAGTTGCTCTAGTACTGCTTCTACCTGTGAAGCCGATATCTGGCCAGATCTTTGATTGATCAACTGTTACTGCTGCCCGCTCAGCATTTGCCTCTTCTAATAATGCAAGTTGTCGTTGTTGTTCTAGTGTTACCCGAGTTTTTTGAGCAACCGCTAACTCTTTTGCTAACTTATCTTGGACAACTTGTAACTTATCAACCTCTGCTTTCTGCATAGATTGGGCGGTATCTGCCTCTTTTTTAGCAGATGCTACTTTAACGGTGGCAACACTCTGTGCCTTCTTAGCAGTATCTGCTACGACCTGAGCGGAGGAGGCAATTTTCTCTGCTGATTTAAATCGCTCTAACGCTGTTGAATTATTCTCACCTAACACATCTAAGGTTGTTAAGCGATCTGCTAAATCCTGTGGCCCATCCGCCTTAAGTAGGGAATCTAAATTAGTAAATCCACCCCCCATTACATATGCATTTACCGCTAATTTTCCGATCGCAATTTTGCCATTACTAACAGATGTTTGAGCAATCTGTAAATGTTTCATAGCAAGATCTGCTTTTTTAGTCTTAAGTTTTAACTCATTTTGCGCAGCTAAATAAGCTTTGCGCTTTGTTGCTGCAATAACAGATAGTTGTTTAAGTGTCTTCTTTGCATTATTTAACTTTGCTGCTGCAGCATCTGCTACTGCTTTCTTTTCAGCCTCTAGCTTCTTGGCTGCATCAATTTGAGCTTGGGTTGGCTTTGGGGTGGCAGCAATAGCAACAGTTGGAGTAAGTGTTGTAATTAGAATAGCAGCGATTATTTTTTTCAACATTTAATTTGCTACATCCCGCCTCTTAAACAAGAAAGCAACAACTATAAGACCAACTAGCAAAAATGCATAGGATGTGAATAAGGCGTATTGATAAGAGATTTTCTCACTTCCACCTTGTGCAACTACTGAGAGTAATTGGCCTGGAAAGTATCGATCAATATTTTTAACAAAAGCAGAGAGTAATCCTTCAATAATTAAATTCCAGATTACACCGATTGAGATCGCAGATATTGGCGACCTAAATAGCAATCCAAGAATCATGCCAAAAATTCCGTAGCCAATAGTTGCAATTAAAACATTAATAAAGCCGCGAAGGGCGGCATCTCTGGCATCGGGGGTGCTCCAAGCAGTAGTTGATATATCTTTCACACCAGCTAATAAATATGAGAGTGCGATTGCAAGGCCAGCAGATAAGGTGACCATGGCAATTGCAAATAATTTCATAGCAGCTAACTTGCCAATTAAAATCTTCATTCTGGCTGGTTGGCGTACTAATAAATTACGTAAGGTTCCATAGGTGTACTCCTGGGCGGTTTGCGCAGCAAATATACATAACGCCACAATGCCAAGAAGGCCTGCTGAGTTACTAAAACTTAATGAAGCACCACTTGGTAGGGATAAGACATCCCGGCCAATCTTTATGCCCCGCTCACCATTGCCCTCTGGTGAATCTACTAATAAGAAAAGTAGTGAGGTAACTAAGCTGGTAACAAAGATAACGGCGGCAAATGTTGATAATGAAAGTGAGGGCCTACGTAATTTAACTAGCTCTGCTCTAACTACATTCAACATAATCACTCACCCGTCATTTCAAAGAAGGTCTCCTCTAATGAGGGGCGAACTGGAGTCAGTGAGGCTAAAACAATGCCAGCTGTAAATGAGGCGCGGTTTAACTCAGCTGAAAAGTCTGAGGTACCTGTTACATGCACTGCGCCATCTTTTATTATCGCATCATGGCCCGCTGCCTTTGCAAGCTGTGCTAGTTTTTCTAGATCTAATGATTTTTCTGGCTTTGCCACAATTACTGGTTGTTGCTTAGCAAGTAGCTCACTAGTTTTACCAGAGAAAATAACCTTACCAAGGCGCAACATAACTAAGTAATCACTAATCATTTCAATCTCAGATAAAAGATGTGATGATACGAAAACTGTTGTGCCGCTATCTGCTAATTTACGAAGTAGGGTACGAACCTCATGAATACCAGCTGGATCTAAGCCATTAGTTGGCTCATCTAAAACCAGTAACTTTGGATTTGGTAGTAGGGCAGCAGCAATTCCTAATCGTTGTTTCATGCCAAGTGAGTAGGTTTTAAACTTTGAATTACCGCGATCACCAAGTCCTACTAAATCTAATAAGCCTTGAATTGAATCGGTGGCAAAGCCACCGAGTTTGGCAAGTACAGTTAAATTTTGAGTTCCAGTAAGTGCTGGATAAAAAGCTGGTCCTTCAATCATTGCGCCCACAAAGGGTAAATACTTTCCCGGCTCAGTAATTGACTCACCTAATACATGGCCACTGCCGGTAGTTGGTGAGATTAAGCCAAGTAGCATTCTGATTGTTGTTGTCTTACCGGAACCATTTGGGCCAACAAAGCCACAGATACTTCCCATTGGGACCTCAAAGTTGGCATGAGATAACGCCATTCGGTCGCCATACTTTTTTGATAAATCGGCAACATCAAGTGCCAGTGGGGAGGACATAGGAAAATTATCTCATTACTTGTAGCGAAAACTATGTAAGCAATACTCCAGCAACTAGTAAAAGTGAGTAAATACTGAGAAAAACGATAGATGCTTGGAACAACCTGCTGGCATTAATCTCACTTGGCTGCCTACTTAACTTTATTAATTGCCACTTCCAACCAGTGATAAGAGCTATGGTAAGTAGCAATGTCCAACTGGGAAGGGCAGCGGTAGTAATTAATAATATTGCAACAACTGACATTGCACTTGAGTGCAACCACATCTGAGTAATTACTGATTTTATTGGGGCTACTGCCGGCAACATAGGAATCTTTGCTGCTGAATAATCATCCTTATAACGCACAGCCAGTGCCCAAAAATGGGGCGGTGTCCAAAAAAAGATTACCAAGAAAAATAACCAAGAGGTGGTAGTTAATGAGTTAGTAACTGCTGCCTGGCCAATCAATGCCGGCATACAACCTGCAATACCACCCCAGACGATATTTTGTGAGGTATGTTTTTTAAGTGCAACCGTGTAGCCAAGTACATAAAAAATAATTGCAATTGCAGTAAGTAGGGTTGCTAACTTGGTTGTAAAGAGATAAAAAATTATTAATGAAACACTTGAGAGTAAAAATGCAAATATTAAGCCGTTCTTTCTAGATATCTCACCTGTTGCAATCGGTCGATTCTCAGTTCGCTTCATTAGTTGGTCAGAGTCAGACTCAATCACCATATTAAAAGCATTAGCACCACCAGCAGCTAATGTGCCGCCAAGTAGTGTCAAAATAGTTAATTTGATATCTGGCATACCACCAGTTGCTAAAAATAAGGCTGGAACTGTTGTTACAAGCAGGAGTTCAACAACTCTTAATTTCATAAGAATGATGTATTTTTTCATTTATATGCAAACTCTACCTTGTTATATTATTTTAATTAATTACAGTAGCGGTAGCGCTTTCAGCCACAATAGTTGTAAGCCCGGTCACAGATGGTTTAGTAATTGTTCCTAGCATTCGATCAATCGCACTTCTTGCCGCATTTTGCATACGTTTTGTTCGACCAACATGGTCGGCAATAACAACAAATATGTACTCTTTTTCACCAGAGGTAGCAAAGCCAGCAAGTGAAACTGTATTCCTAGTTGATCCAGTCTTTGCCTTCACCAAACCAACTGCTTGTGGAGCGGTGGAGTGGTATCTACCAATTAAGGTTCCTGACTGCCCACTGGTGGGAAGTGAGTCATAAACCACCTTTAGTTTTGGTTCACTTCTTATTTTTAATAGTAGCTGTGAGACTGTCACAGCCGATATTCGATTGCCACCAGATAAACCAGAGCCATCCTCTAAATGTAAACCGGTTGTGTCAACGCCTAATGCGGTGAGCTTTTCATTCATCATCTCATTTAAACCATTTTTATCAGCTGCATACCCGCTCTTAGTTGTTGCCAGCATTACCAATCGCTGTGATAAAAGATTATCGCTATAGAGTAAGGCAAATTTGATCATCTTTAGTAACTGTGGGGATTTAATCTCAACTACCTTCTCTGTTATCAAGGATTTTGGATCAATATTTTTATCAAGTGCTTTATAAACAACAGATGCTCTTCTGCCAAGTGCTCGCTTTGCTTTGTAAAGCTCAGTGCCACTCACACCCCTATAAAGTAAGGTAATTTTCTTTAGCTTTTTGTCGGAGGCAAAAGCTTTTTTTATTAAGGTTGGCGTATAGGCCCGTTTATTTGCATCTCGATACTTAGCACTGGATGTCATCCAAGGATCATTCTCACCAAGTATTACAAATACCCCTCTTTTTTCAGTTTTATAAAGTGAGGTGGTAAAAACTGTTGTGCTATCTAATGTCATAGCAACCGCTGTCGCAGATGTTAGTTTTAGAACAGAGGCGGGTGAGCGAAGTATGGTTGATCCACTTTCATAAACAACCTCTTTTGAAGCGCCATCTAATAAAATAATACCTGGCTTAGCTAAATACTTTGATCCTAGGTAATCAAAAAAAGGTTGCGGAAGGACATCCACCGCATTGGCAGGTTGGGTATTAAGTATTAAAGATAATAAAATAAGCACAGATATTTTCTTCATTAGATCTGCGCCTTTCGATTAAATCTTCCCTGCGAAGTTGCAGCACCGATAATTACTAATAATGCACCAACTGGCTCAAACCAAGAAAGTGCCTCACCTAAGAATACCCATCCAACAATAATTGCAACAACTGGCGTGAGATATGTGACAGAGCTTGCGATGGAGCTGCCTGCGGCAGCAATAATTGAGAAGTTCCAAATATATGCAACTCCACTTCCTAATATACCAAGAGCTAACATCGCCAATAGGCTTGCTGGTCGATAGTTGTCTTGAGATATTCCATCATATAAATAAAATGGTAATAAAGTGATTGCTGCCATTACTAATTGAGTAGTCGCAGCTGCCTCCGGTTTTAAGCCAAGTGGAATGATGTTTCTAACTGTATAGGGGAATGAGATGCCGTAGCAGGTAACTGCAATAAGTAATGCAATTACTCCAGTTAACTGATTTTCACCAACTCCCTGCCAAATTCCTAGAACTACCATAACTCCAATCGCGCCGATAATTAAGCCAATTATTTGTTCTACCTTTAACCTCTCTTCTCTAAAAGCAATCAGCATCACTATTAAAGTTGCTAGTGGAGTAGTGGCGTTAATAATTCCAGCAAGAACTGATGTGACATACACCTCGGCGTAAGCAAATAAGATTCCTGGAATTACATTTAACAGCATGGCGAGTATCCAAAGTTTGCGCCAGGTACTTTTATCGCTGGGAAGTTTAATTTTTTTAATCTTAACTACAATTAATAATGTAATAGCCCCTAAAGCGCACCTGACAAAGGCGACCCCAAATGGAGTTAAAAACTCAAGGCCAAGTTTTATGAATATAAAGGAGCAGCCCCAAACCACGCCTAATGCAATATAGGCAGGAAGCCATGATTTTCTCATCATCACTCCTTAGCCTTAAGGTTTACTTATGTCTGAATCAAATGTTGGTCCTGGTGAGTTTTACCAGGTTGTTGGCGTAGGACCACACTCTAAACCATGGCCAACTGATAATCACTTTGATGCTGAATTACTTGAGCATGGTGATCGCAGAAATGTCTTAGATAAGTACCGGTATTGGAAGTTGGCGGCAATTGTTGCCGAGCTTGATACCAAGCGACATGATCTACAAATCGCAATTGAAAATTGGCAACATGATTTAAATATCGGTTCAATTGTGAGAACTGCAAATGCATTTAATGTTTCAGCTGTTCATATTGTTGGTAAACGTGATTGGAACCGAAGAGGGGCTATGGTTACCGATAGATATTTAACTGTGCACCATCATGCAACAGTTACAGAGTTTAAGGTGTGGTGTGATAAAGAAAATCTACCAATTATTGGAATTGATAATCTTCCGGTTTCTAAACAGTTAGAGAGTGCGGATTTGCCTAAGAGGTGCGTAATGTTGTTTGGCCAGGAGGGTGCTGGGATGAGTGATGAAGGGGTTGCAATCTGCTCTGTAGTCCTTGCAATCTCTCAATATGGCTCAACTAGATCTATGAACGCCTCCGCAGCTGGTGCTATCGCAATGTATGCCTGGGCTGTGCAACATTTAAATCCGGCTAACCACCCAAAAAAGTAATTACCTACTTAATCCTCATCAATTACCTCAACAACAGCATCTAGGCGGCGCTGGATCTCAATCGCTTCATCTTCTCTATCTAATTTACGAAGTGTCAGCGCAATCTTTCGCTCAATATCAATAATAAATTCAAAATCCTTAAACTCAGACTCAGTCACATTCTCTAATACATTTTCAAGTGTCATTAGCGCCTCTTCAAATTGAGCTGATGCAATCTGAGCCTTTCCTAACTCAAATGAGGAGTAGGTTTCGCGGCGATGATCATGAGCGGTAACAAATACATCTAATGATTTTTGGGCAGAGATTAGGGCGCCTTCAGCGTCGCCTAACTCAGTTAAGCAGTGGGCAAT
>Ga0209355_1000464_pt1 | contig 24445 bp, 26 predicted proteins | sample LauGreSBDMM110SN_3_FD_187563 | JGI IMG/M metagenome (GOLD analysis project Ga0209355, IMG submission 187563) | Freshwater lake microbial communities from Lake Michigan, USA - Sp13.BD.MM110.SN (SPAdes) (version 2) | ecosystem: Environmental > Aquatic > Freshwater > Lake | place: Lake Michigan... | reverse complement strand
TTTCCTTTTCCTTAATTAACCGTGAGCGTGTAATGGTTTGCCGGCAAGTGCCATGTGCGCTTCACCCATTGCTTCGGAAAGCGTTGGGTGAGCATGGATCAAAGGTGCTACATCATTAGCTGATGCTTCCCAATTAAAGATTAGTTGTGCTTCGGCTAGAAGTTCTCCGACACGAGCACCGACCATGTGGATTCCAAGTACTGGTCCACCTTTTTGCGAAACCAACTTGATAGATCCAGCTGTACGTAAAATTTGTGCTTTGCCGTTTCCAGCCAAGTCGTAATTAAGTTCAACAACATCAAATCCACGCTCTTTTGCTTGGGCAGTTGTGAGACCTACTGAAGCAACTTCTGGTTCTGAGTATGTAACACGTGGAACTCCGTCATAATTTATTGGTCGGGGATTAAGTCCGGCGATCTCTTCAGCGACGAGAATTCCTTCACCAAATCCAACGTGCGCTAACTGCAAAGTAGGGATCAGATCGCCAACTGCCCAGATTCCTGGGACGTTAGTGCGGCACTTGTTATCGACCAAGATATAGCCGCGGTCCATCTTTATTCCCTGCTCCTCATAGCCTAAGTTCGCTGAAACTGGGCCGCGCCCGACTGCAACGAGAAGTACTTCCGCGCTAAATGTTTTGCCATCTTCTAAAGTAATGGTTACACCATCGGTGGTTACTGCGTGAGATTTAAAGCGAACACCAAGTTCAAAATTAATTCCGCGTTTGCGATAAGCGCGTTCTAGTTGCTTGCTCGAAGATTCGTCTTCTAGTGCAACCAGATGTGGAAGCCCTTCTATAATGGTGACTTCTGCGCCGAAAGATTTCCAAACAGATGCAAACTCGCATCCAATGACGCCACCACCGAGAACGATGACGCTCTTCGGCACGTAATCCAACTTAATCGCATGCTCGGAAGTCATTACACGCTTTCCATCGATATCTAAACCTGGAAGTGTTTTAGCGTAAGAACCAGTGGCTAAGACAATATTTTTTCCGGTGTACTTCGTGCCATTTACTTCGACCGTATCTTTAGCGACAAGCTTTCCATGCCCCTCAATAAAGGTGATGTTGCGAGATTTAACTAAACCTTGCAGACCTTTATGGAGTTTTGTGATGACACCATCTTTATAAGAATTTACGCCCGCCATATCAATTGAGTTAAAAGTGGCGTTGATGCCAAAGTGGCTTGCCTCGCGCGTGCCATCTGCAATTTCGCCTGCGTGCAGTAGCGCTTTTGTCGGAATACATCCGCGATGAAGGCAAGTTCCGCCGAGTTTGTCTGCTTCGATCAAGGCGACGCTTAAGCCGAGTTGGGCACCGCGTAGGGCTGCTGCGTATCCGCCGCTGCCGCCACCTAAAATTACGAGATCAAAGTTGGACACCTGTACGCGCTCCTTCGTAATGCAATCTACCGAATGAGCCTATCTTGCCAGTTCAGCCCTGCGATTACGAAATTGCGGCAGATTGAGCAAGGGCGACCAAAGATCTAAGGGCCATACCCGTTCCACCAACTGGCGTATAGCCATATGGCTCTCCCTCGTTATAGGCAGGGCCTGCAATATCAAGGTGGAGCCAAGGTAATTCTGGTGAAATAAATTCTTTAAGGAAGAGACCGGCTACCAGCATTCCGCCCATTCGCTCTCCGATATTTGCCATATCCGCAACTGGTGAATCCAGTGATGCGCGAAGTTCAGATGGCAATGGCATTGGCCAAAAAGCTTCGCCAGCACTTTTACTAACCGCAAAGAAATGGTCACTAAATTCTTGGTTATTAGTCATGATTGCAGCAGTGCGTGTTCCGAGGGCAACAACTTGTGCACCGGTAAGAGTTGCCACATCAACTATTCCATCAAGATTTCTATTCTCTTGCGCCTTAACTAGCGCATCGCCGAGAACTAGTCGACCTTCGGCATCTGGATTAAGAACTTCAATAGTTTTGCCGCCATACATTGTGATTATGTCACTTGGTCTGGTTGCATTATCGCTCACCATATTTTCAGCAAGTGGTGCATAGCAATCAATTGCAACTGGAAGTTTCATCATTGCAATTGCAATTGTCGCTGCGCAAACAGCTGCGGCACCAGACATATCAGATTTCATAGCTTCCATTCCGGCGGCAGGCTTTAGCGCCAACCCACCAGAATCAAAGGTAATTCCCTTGCCAACGTAGGCGTATGTTTTCTTCGCCTTAGCTTTTACAGGGCGATAAGAAATATGTAGCAACCTTGGTGGATTTGCCGAACCTTGTCCTACCGCAGTAATTCCGCCATAGCCCTTACTTTTTAATTGCGAATCATTCATTACTGAAATCTTCAAACCTGCAGCAGCACCACCTACTTTTTTAACTAAATTTGTAAATTCTTTACAGAATGAATCTGGATTTAAGTGACTCGGGGGAGTGTTGATTAAATCGCGGGTTAGCGCTGAATACTGCCCAATAATGCTGGCGCGCTTGATCGCATCTTTCGCACCTGTGCTGCCTGCTTGTTTTGAATGAATAGTGACAGACTTTAAACTTGGGTTACGTTCGGACATAGAGTCGACGCGAAATTTGTTGAACACGTACGAACCCAACAGGACGCCTTCAGCGATTGCCTCCAGTGATGAGATTTTTTTTGCGGGAAGTGAAATTGTTGCACTTGAACTTCCACAGAGAGCGCGCGCTGCTGCGCCGGCTGCGCGCCTAAGAACTTCATCATCTAGCGATGGCTTTTGCTCTCCTAGTCCAGTGAATACAAGCAGGCGAGTTGTGATTCCAGGGACTTTAATTACTTCATCCATTTTTCCAGTTGCTCCCATATCGGCCAAGATTGGAAGTAATTTCTTCGCATCCAGCGCTATATCACCGCTTTCAATAACTAGATTTACTTTGCCATCTCGCATAGATTTTTTATGAGAAAGACCGACGACCAGAATCTCATCCTTGATGATTCCATCGGATAGATGAAGCGTGGTCATTAATACTCCCTTAAGGATGATAGGCGGCAACTTGCCTGAAATATTCTTTGGGTAAGTGTAAGTTGTCGCTATGAAAAATTCACCACTTGCCGATAAACATATCCAACTTTCGGCGAAGATGGCCGATTTTGGTGGATGGCTTATGCCAATCGAATATCCAGGCGCTGGTGTTTTGGCTGAGCACGCTGCAGTGCGCGAAAAAGTTGGGATTTTCGATGTCTCCCATTTAGGTAAGGTCAGCGTAAAAGGCCCAGGCGCGCTGGAATTTCTTAATGCAATCTTCACCAACGATTTAAATCGAATTTCAGATGGTCAAGCCCAATACACCCTTCATTGCAATTCAAGTGGAGGGGTTATCGATGATCTGATTGTCTATCGCAATAGCCAGAGCGATCTCTTTCTGATTCCCAACGCCTCGAATACGAGTTATGTCGTAGCCGATTTAATAGCCAAGGCACCAGCGGGAATAGAGATCGTAAATCTGCACCAATCTTTTGGTGTGATTGCAGTACAAGGTCCGCTCTCAAAAGAAGTTATAAAAAGCTTTGGAGTTAATCCTGCGATGGATTACATGGCTTTTGAACATGTAACTATCGCTGGATGCGAAGTAATCCTTTGCCGAACTGGGTATACCGGCGAACATGGATATGAAATTGTTCCAAGTTGGAAAGATGCTGAAAAAGTTTGGGATGCCTTGGTCACTGCAATAACTCCACTGGGAGGACTGGTCTGTGGACTTGGCGCACGCGACACTCTCCGCACAGAAATGGGATACCCATTACACGGACATGAATTATCTTTGGAAATTACTCCAGTTCAAGCCGCCGCAAATTGGGCGATTGGCTGGGATAAAGATGGATTCAGCGGAAGTGATGCTCTGCGCGCAGAAAAGAGTGCAGGGGCTCATCCGCGGATTCGCGCCTTAGTTAGCCAAGACCGCGGAATTCCGCGTGCGGGTATGCAAGTTAAGAACTCTGCTGGCGAATTAATCGGTGTAGTCACGAGCGGAACTTTTTCACCAACGCTAAAGAAAGGTATCGCTCTGGCGCTGATTAGTAACGCATTTAAGTTAGGCGATCAGGTTGTGATTGATGTACGAGGTCGCGATTGCGTTGCTGAAGTCGCTAAATTGCCGTTGGTTAATTCAAACGTTCGCTAAATTCTATTGGAGTTAAGAAAGCCGCGCGTATTTTAGTGCGCCTCAGCGCCGATAAAACTGCCGGACCAGTTGAAAGAACCAGAACGCTGGTCAAGATAGCTCTTGGAATGTCCCAGGCCATAGAAGATAGAAAATGGAAAGTTATAAAGCGGCGCAAATTAATTTGTAAATCACCACCTGGAATAAATGAAAGTTGGGTATTGGTACCGAGCGCCCAGGGCCAGAACTGCAAATCCATTAGAAGGCCGTAACCAAATGCGGCAACTATCGAAATAAAGAGCAGAAAAATCTGTTCACGCCATCCGCGTAACTCTTTGGCGAAAGCACCTGCCAATAGTCCGATTACACCCGCTGCGAATATTTGGTAAGTAAGCCAAGGGCCAACGCCTCCGGTAAATAGCGCTGATGCCAGCATTCCCAAAGCACCGAGCAGAAAACCAAATGCACTTCCGAAAACTCGTGCGGCCAAGATAAGCAAGAACCACATTGGTTCTATTCCGATAGCACCAGCACCGAGCGGACGAAGTGCGGCGAGGAGGGCAGCGAGCATCCCAAGGAGGGCGACTGATTTTGCATCGAGACTGCGATCACTTAATTGTGTTAGCAGCAGAACAAATGCAATCGGCATTGCGATCCAGAAAAAATATTGCGCCAAACGAGCGCTTTCCATATCGGTTGCGAAAAAAGGCCAGGTAAAGCCGGCAGCGGCGAATACGGAGGTTAGGGCTAGGGCTATTTTGGAAGATAGCGAAAATTTATATACATCAGAGGTAAATGTCTTCATTCTGCAACTGCACGCATTACATCAGAGACGGTAAGCCAAGGTCGAGGAGACATTACTTTTGCTACTTGAGGGGCAAAGGCTGGCGAAGATAGAAGTATGTCAAGGGTTGGACCATCAGCGACTACTTCACCTTCTGCTAAGAAAATTACGCGATCACACAACTCTGCGACTAACTCCACATCGTGGGTGGCAATCAAAACTGCACGATTTAATTCTTTAGCGAAATTTTTCAGCAAGGAAATTAGTAACGCTTTAGATTGATAATCCAGTCCCCGGGTTGGTTCATCTAAAATCAAAACTTTTGGTTTTGCAGATATAACTATGGCAAGGACCAGAGCCAAACGTTGGCCCTCTGATAAATCGCGCGGATGGGTTTCCGGATTTATTGAGGGGACAATGCGCTTTAACAGCGCAAAGGTTGATCCAGCGATACTTTGATTATCTTTATCTGCTTGTTTGCATTCACTTTCAACGCTCTGCCCGTACAGCAAATCACTAGGTTCTTGCGGGATGAACCCCACGGTCTCACGTCTAACCAGCCCCTTTAAATCTCCGGATTTAATGCCACAAATCTCGGAACTTCCGCTAGAAAGTTTATTTATCCCAACTAACGTCGTTAGTAACGAACTCTTACCTGCGCCGTTTCTGCCCATCAAGGCAACAATTTCTCCGCTATAAATCTGTGTTGAAACGCTATTCAAAGCCTTCTTCTCGCTGTAAGCCAGCGATAACTTATTTGTACTAATTGCAATCTCTCCAAGAGGTATCACATCTCTTTGGATATCTTTTCCGGAGGTTCGTATCTCTTCGGTCATGCGCCTAACATCACGCACGCTTAGTCCAACATCAGAAAGCCCCAGAGCGCGAGCTAAGTGCACAATGGGTGGAGCAATGTCAGAACGTTTTAAGATCGCTTCCGGCAAGTTAATTTCAGCGCTGCCATCGCCGGCGATGTGAATTATTCGATCAGCAAAACCGATCACGCGCTCGAGGCGATGTTCAGCGATAACTACGGTAAGACTTAAATCGTGGACCAAGCGGTGCAGAATTGAAAGAACTTCTTCAGCGGCGATCGGATCAAGTGCACTCGTAGGTTCGTCTAAAACCAATACCTTTGGATTCATCACCAGCGCACTTCCGATTGCGACGCGTTGTTGTTCGCCTCCGCTCAGAGTTGAGATAGCCCGATTGCGAAGATGAGCCAGAGCCAACAAATCTAAAATCTCTTCGACGCGCTTGCGCATGACATCTGGGGCGATATTTAGAGCTTCCATTCCGAAAGCCAATTCTTCTTCAACGATATCGGTTACAAAACCTTGTGCAGGATTTTGGCCCACGATGCCAACTAAATGCGCCAGTTCACCTGGTCGCACCAATTGCGTGGATACGCCATCAACTGTTATATCGCCAGCAAGAATTCCTCCAGTGTGATGGGGGACTAGACCATTTATTAAACGCAAAAGTGAAGATTTTCCTGTGCCGGTAGATCCAATTACCAGGACCATTTCACCTTCAGCGATTTCAAAGGAGAGATCTTCCAATATTGTCTTGGTTGACGTTGGATAAACCAGTGAAACTCTTGAAAAATTAATCACCTCAACACCACCAATGTGTAAGAGAGAATTAAAGCTGCAGCAAAAACCACAACTGAATCAAGGCCTCGCCAACTTATGGGGCGATACCTCGATCTCTTTCGACTGACTCCATATCCCCGAGCATCCATCGCTGCAGCTAGTTCTAGTGATCTTGAGAGTGAATCTTCCAAGAGCGGGAGAGCGATAGAGCGCCACGATGGTTTTTCATCGCCACGAAGTAATCTGGCACGACGAATTCGCGCAATGCTCTGAACTAAGTTGGGAAGCGCTGAGGTGGCAATAACAGTTGCAACACCAAATTCATAAATCACAATTGGGGTTACGCGAAGTAACTTATGTGGACTTGTTAGGGAAACAGCTGCACCAAATAGCGAGATTACGGCAACAATTATCAGGCCTTCGTGAATGGAAGAAAGTAATCTTTCTTGAGTGATTACGCCACCGATGCGAATTCCTGCCAACCAACTTGGCAGCGGCAGAATCGGGAATTCGAAAATTTTAGTGCCAGGAATTGGAACGCCAATTAAGACGCCGACTATGGTGCGAATTACGAGAATGAATGCCCCGATTTTTAGTGAAAACCAGAAGCTGCGCGCCCACGGAGCATCAGCGGCAAAGCGCCAGACCAAAATCGTTGCACCCGCAATGGAGATTCCAGCCAGCCAAGAACTATTAGCGCTTATCACAGCGCTAACTATCAAAAGCGACCAGATCCACCAAGTCAGCGGATGCAACGATTTCATCTAGTGGTTATTTATTCTTGAAAGCTTTAGGTGTTGGAATTTCAACGCCACACTCTCGCTTTGGGTAGCCATTTAATCCACAGATCAACCCACTCTTTGCAGCGCGAATTTTTACAGCCATACCCAGTACGTCAATACCTTGCGAAGTTTGGGCGGTTCGAACACAGGTAGTGAAGCTTTTCTGAACCTTTTCACCTTTCGGTGCATACGCCGCGGAACCAAAGTCAATAACTAGTGCGATTCGCTTTGTGTCCTTATCGGCTTTCACTTTTCCGCAGATTGCTGCGAAGTCTGGCTTAACTAATGGAGCAATCGATGGGACATCATCTGCGCTGAAAACAAAAGACCAGCCTTCAACTGAGCCATCTTTCACATCAACAAAGGGTCCAGTCATTGCAGAAGTCCAACTCTTTGCACCAGGTGCGGCTTGGTAATAACCCCAATAGCGCCAACCCTTTCCTGCCGCATCTGCTGGAGATGCGAAAGTAAAACTTGTTGTAAGCAAAAGGGCGAGTGAAATAACGCCCGATAGTTTTCTCTTGGTATTCATTTAATTCTGTAGAGCCTCTCTAATCGAAAGAGCCTCACAGGGGTAGTTGCAATAAAAAGTAAATAGATACTTTCCTTGTGACTACGCCCCGCAAACCTCGGCGGGTGTCTGTCTTTATTCACTTAACAATTCAGGTAATCCGACTTAAGCGCCTAAGCGCTCTTACGGTTGCGGGTCAGCGTCGGATTTTCACCGACTTCCCCTGAAAGGCAAGCTGTAATGCATTTATTTCGTACTGTTTTTTCCTACGAGCGAACCAAACCATAAGGCTGGGCCAAATGCAACCAAACACGCAAGTCTTGACAGCGCAGGTATGGTCAGCGCTATGGAATATAGACGCCTCGGCTCATCAGGAATGTATGTCTCAGAAATCGCATACGGCAATTGGATAACTCATGGTTCACAAGTTGAATCAGAGGCTGCGATTAAGTGTGTTCGTACCGCATACGATCTCGGAATTACTACCTTTGATACAGCAGATGTCTACGCCGGCACTAAAGCCGAGTCTGTGTTGGGAAAGGCACTTAAGGGGATTAGACGAGAGTCATATGAACTCTTCACAAAAGTGTATTGGCCTACCGGCCCAGGAAAGAATGATCGCGGCCTATCGCGCAAACACATTATCGAATCTTGCAATGCATCATTAAAGCGCCTAAATACCGATCATATTGATCTGTATCAGATGCATCGCTTTGATTACGAAACTCCACTTGAAGAATCGCTAAGCGCTTTCGATGATCTAATTCGTTCCGGAAAAGTGCACTACATCGGTTTCTCTGAATGGAATGCCCAGCAGATTTCGGAGGCGTTAAAGATTCAAGATGCAAAGGGTTACAACCGCTTTATATCTAGCCAACCGCAATACTCAGCGCTCTGGCGAGTAATCGAAAGCGAAGTTGTGCCGCTTAGCAAAAAAGAGGGAATCGGTCAGATCGTTTGGTCACCGATGGCGCAAGGAGTTTTAACTGGTAAGTACCTTCCAGGAAAGAAGCCACCGGCTGGCTCTCGAGCCACAGATAAAAAATCTGGCGCAGGAATGATCTCTAATTGGCTGCGCGAGGAAGTACTAACAGCGGTGCAAAGCCTCGCGCCAATTGCTAAAGAAGCAGATTTAACGATGGGCCAATTGGCAATTGCCTGGGTCTTGCAAAACCCAAATGTGTCGAGCGCGATTATGGGCGCCACCAAACCTTCGCAAGTCAAAGAGAATGTAAAGGCTGCGGGCGTAAAACTTTCGGCAGATCAGATGAAAGCAATTGATAAAGCCCTTGGTGCGCTTCCAAATACCGATCCAGGAGCGACCAAGAGTCCAAATCCGCGCGCTTAGTTAATCTTTTCGCCAGCTTTGACTTGAGGCTTAGGTGCACGCATTCGGCGCATCTGAGTGGATCTGAGCCATCCATAAAGTCCTAGACCTTTTGTGCTCTTATCTGGAAAACGCGTCGCAACTTCGGCTTTGATTTTTCGTGAGAGAAAGAATCCATCAAAGATAGAGACGATTAGAACGCTATACATGATCGCGATTCCAGCCACTGCGAAAGTACTAATTGGAATCATAGAAAGAATGAGAACAAATCCGATTACTGGTAGAAAATATTCACCGATTGAGCGGCGTGCATCAATATAGTTTCTAACAAATCTCTTCTCAGCTCCGCGATCGCGTGCCGGCAGCGCTGACTCATCTCCTCGCAAATAAGCAGCGCGCTGATTCATTCGCGCTAGGCGAGCAGCATCTTTGGCGCGTTTCTTTTCAATTTTTGTGGATGCTGGCGCTAGGGAAGAAATCTTGGTGGATGCTTGGGCCTCTTTACGCTTTGGCGTAGGGCGGCCTTTTTTCTGTGATCCATCTGCGGAAGTTGTCATAGCGCAAACTATAGAGCGAGCATCTGCTCTAGAGCCAACTTAGAGAAGCGGGCTACATCAGCTTCCACCTTGATCTGATTGACCACATGGCCTGCGACTAGAGATTCCATCGCCCAAACTAGGTGAGGTAGATCGATACGGTTCATTGTTGAGCAGTAACACACTGTTTTATCTAGGAAGACGATCTCTTTATCGGGATGCGCTTTTGCCAATCTCGAAACTAAATTGAGTTCAGTTCCGATCGCCCATTTGCTTCCTGCAGGGGATTCTTCGACGGTGCGGATGATTGCTTCGGTGCTGCCAACTACATCTGCGATCGATACAACTTCGTGTTGGCACTCGGGATGTACCAAGACTTTTACGCCGGGCAAACGATTGCGAACTTCGTTAACCGCATCTACTGTGAAGCGCCCGTGCACTGAGCAATGACCGCGCCAGAGAATTACTTTGGCGGCGCGAAGTTGTTCGGCAGTTAGCCCACCCATTGGTTTCCAGGGATTCCACAGGACGCAATCGGTGAGTGATAAACCAAGTGAAAGTACGGCGGTGTTGCGGCCTAGGTGTTGATCGGGCAGAAAGAGAATTTTCTCACCCTTGTTTAGCGCCCACTCCATTGTCTTCTTAGCATTTGATGAGGTGCAGATAGTTCCACCGTGTTCACCTGTAAAACTCTTAATAGCAGCAGATGAATTCATGTAAGTAACTGGAATAGTTTGATTTGAAATGCCGAGTTCGGAGAGTTGGTTCCAACATTCTTGTACCTGATTTGCAGTTGCCATATCTGCCATTGAGCAACCAGCGGCTAAGTCAGGCAAGATAACTTTCTGATTGGAGGAGGTCAAAATATCTGCGCTCTCTGCCATGAAATGAACTCCGCAGAAAATAATGTATTCAGCAGTTGATTGCGCCGCCGCCGCTTGGGCCAACTTAAAAGAATCGCCTGTGATATCTGCAAATGCAATTACTTCATCGCGTTGGTAGTGATGACCAAGTACAAGTGCGCGATCACCTAGCGCTGCGCGAGCAATTGTTGCGCGAGAGACTAATTCTGGATCGCTGGAATCAGGTAGATCGCCGGTGCAAGATACGCCTCGTTCTGATTCCAAGTCTTGGCCGCGACCAAGCAGGAGCAAACTGGTAAGTGATCCGCTTTGGGATGTGGACATGACCACATTCTCGCTCATAATTGGCGTTGCTGTCGCATTGGCGCAATGGGACAGGTAGGCTTGGCCTATGACTACTGAGACTACTGAGACCAACACAACTACAACAGCGATCGCTCTGACCGATGTTGCCGCCGCCAAGGTAGCCGCGCTACTCGCTCAAGAAGGTCGCGATGACCTTTACTTGCGCGTTGCAGTGCAACCAGGTGGATGTTCAGGTCTTCGTTACCAGCTCTACTTCGATGAGCGCAATCAAGAAGGCGATATCGCCCGTGAATACGGTTCAGTAAAAGTTGTCGTAGACAAAATGAGCGATCCTTACCTAATGGGCGCAACAATTGATTTTGTGGACACTATCGAGAAGCAAGGATTCACAATCGATAATCCAAATGCAGGCGGTTCTTGTGCTTGCGGCGATTCATTTAGTTAAAGCTAAACACTCTCTTTTAATCTAGCCTTATGAAAATTGGTGTTGCTGGCTCGGTTGGTCTTGATCATTTGATGACCTTTTCTGGAAAATTTACCGATTCACTCGTAGCCGGTTCTCTCGAAAAAGTTTCGCTTTCTTTTCTAGTTGATGGCCTAGAAGTTCGCCGTGGCGGATGCGCTGCAAATATCGCATATGGCATGGGCGTATTGGGGCTAAATCCAATTCTGATTGCCGCGGTCGGAATCGACTGGCCTGATTACGATGCATGGTTGGTGCGCCACGGCGTAGACACTTCACATGTTTTAGTTTCAAAGACCCTACACACCGCTCATTTCATGGTCACAACTGATACTGAACTAAATCAAATTGCAAGTTTCTTTCCAGGTGCAATGTCTGAGGCGCGCAATATCGAATTAACGCCAATTATGGATAAGACTGGCAAATTAGATTTACTTGTTATTTCTCCTGATGATCCGGAAGCGATGTTGCGTCACACCGAAGTTGCTCGCCAGACAGGCGTGGCTATCGCGGCCGACCCTTCACAACAAATGGCACGGATGAGCGGCGAAGAGATCAAGGCGCTAATTACTGGCGCAACATATCTATTTTTAAATGAATACGAATTAGCGCTTGCAATCCAGAAGACCGGCTGGAGCGATCGCGAAATTTTGGAGCAAGTGAAATTTCGTATCGTAACTTTGGGCTCTGAGGGCGCACGTGTTGAGTCTTTGCACGGTGAGACAATCAAAATTGGTTGCCCAAAAGAAAATGCCAAGGTTGATCCGACTGGAGTCGGTGATTCATTTAGATCAGGATTTGTTGCGGGTCTTGCTTGGGGTCTTGGGCATGAAAGATGTGCTCAATTGGGTGCAATGATTGCAACCTACGTTATTGAAACTACTGGCACTCAGGAATATCGATTTACTGCCACTGAATTCATCGAACGCTTTAGCCTGGCTTACGGCGCTAGCGCTGCCGCTGAGATTCAACCGCATCTAATAACGCGGTAATCAAAGCCGATACTTCACGCTCATCACTTTCGGCGTGAATTGCAATTCTAATATTTCCATCTGTTGGATGCCCCATCGCCGCTAAAACATGACTGGGTTGTAGATTCATTGCGGTGCAGGCAGATCCAGAATCAACGGCAAACCCCTTCGCTGCCAAATCCCGCAAAATTTCTTCGCCGTTTGCATTAGGAAAAACCATCGAAATCAAGTGCGGCATGGCTAAATCTAATTCGCCCGCAATGATCACATCGGGGATCGCAGATTTAACAGCGGTGCGGATCTGGCTATTTAATTGGCGGATTGCTAGATCATCTGGATGAAAATTTTCTAGCGCAACTGCGCTGGCGAGCAAGAGTGGAAGTGAATATGTTCCGTAAGTTCGGCGCGCACTTGAAATATGGGGGAGTGGATTCTTCCAATGTGCTGACTTTCCAATTGCGACGCAGCCCAGTCCAGCTGGACCACCCCAAGATCGAGAGTCAAAAATCGCACTGGCCCAATTTGTAGGCAAAGGCACGCGCGTACCGGAGGCGGTTGCATCCACTGCGATTAACAAATCATTAGGCAGATCACTTGGCAGCGAGTTGATAACTCCAGTTTCACCGTTGGCTAATTGAAAGGCTAAGACTGAATTTTTCTCAAAGTTCGCGCTTTTGAAATCTAATCTGCCATCGCCAAGTAATGGAATTTCCGAAGTCAATCCTTGATGCGATCGAACGGTTGCAATTACCCCACTGCGATCTCCTGCACCATAGTGCAGAGCCTTTTCGGGGGTTAACAGCCCAGCAAGGGATAGAAAATAGCCAAGCCCGACTTCACCGGTTACTTCAATTTGATCTGGTGTAATTCGTAGGCGATTTGAAATCGACTCAAGTGCGTTATTGCGCAGGATAGCTGCGCGGTTGGGATGCTGCCCAATCTTCTTTGGGTCGGCCCAGCCGGAATCGAAGGCAGCGAGTAGCGCCTCCTGAGCCAGCGGATTGAGTGCTGTCTCTGCTTGGAAATTTCCTGTGACTGGAACCACCCCGCGAACGCTACTAGCCAATGAGCAGATGAGGGAAATGCAGCACTATCCTTAGGCCCATGCTTGTTAAGCCAAACCGCCATTTTTTGCGGGCGTTACTTTTAGCGCCACTAACTATCTTGTTAACAGGATGTGCAAAGGTGTCTGGGCTTGGATTTGAAGAAGGCCTTACGAGCGTAAACGATATTTCGCTCTCGCTTTGGCAGGGTGCTTGGATCGCTGGAGCAGTCGTCGGCGTCTTCACACTAATTCTAATTTTGTGGCCGGCTGTCTTTCATCGCGCCAAAGTAGGTAAGGGCGAATTTCCAAAGCAGACGCAATATAACGTCCCGGTTGAAATCGCATACACAATCATCCCGTTTATTATTGTTGCAGTGCTCTTCTACTTCACCGCCGTTAAGCAGACCGAGATCGTTGAGAAGACTTCAAATTACAAACACGAAATCCTGGTAGACGGATTTCAGTGGTCTTGGCAATTTGCCTATCCTGAAGCAGGACCAAAAGCTGTCGTTACTGGAACTCCGGCTAGCCCACCAACACTTTACGTTCCACTCGGTGAAAAAGTTCGATACACAATTACTTCAAACGATGTTGTTCACGGTTTCTGGATTCCGGCATTTATGATTCAAATGCAGAACTTGCCAGGAGTCACGAATTATCTGGAATTTACGGCAAACAAGCTCGGCACATATCCCGGGCGCTGCAACATTCTCTGCGGACGTAATCACTCCCAAATGCTTTTCTCCGTAAAAGTTGTTACTCCAGCGGAATATAAGACTTATCTAGAGACCCTGAAGGCGAGTGCAGCATGACAACTTATGCAGAACGTCCGACTATAGATACTGCTGCGCCGGTACCTTCAGTTAAAGGCAAGAATTTTGTAAAGTGGATTACCTCAACTGATCACAAGACGATCGGATATATGTATTTGATAACCACCTTTGCGTGGTTCTTAATTGGCGGATTGCTCGCCTTATTCCTTCGCGCTGAATTATCTCGTCCAGGAATGCAATTCCTCAGCAACGAGCAGTACAACCAGATCTTTACTATGCACGGCACGATCATGCTCTTGATGTTTGCGACACCGCTCTTTGTTGGCTTTGCCAATGTGATTATGCCGCTGCAAATCGGCGCAGCAGATGTGGCATTCCCTCGCTTAAATATGTTGTCCTTCTGGTTATTCACCTTCGGCAGCATCACCGCAGTCGCAGGTTTCTTAACTCCTGGTGGAGCGGCATCATTTGGATGGACTGCTTATGCACCCCTTGCCAACTCAACTTATTCTCCAGGAATTGGCGGGGACCTCTGGGTAATTGGTCTAGCAGTCTCTGGCCTCGGAACAATTTTGGGCGGCGTTAACTTCATAACAACAATTTTCACAATGCGCGCACCGGGTATGACTATGTTCCGCATGTCGATCTTCTCTTGGAACGTACTGCTTACTTCAATTCTTGTTCTTCTTGCATTCCCTCCTCTTGCCGCTGCGCTACTTGCGCTTGAGTCTGATCGTTTATTTGGTTCGCATATCTTTGACCCGGCTAACGGTGGTGCGATGTTATGGCAGCACTTGTTCTGGTTCTTCGGGCACCCTGAGGTTTATATTTTGGCGCTGCCATTCTTTGGTATCGCAACAGAAATTTTGCCGGTCTTTAGTCGCAAGCCAATCTTTGGCTACAAGGGTCTAATTGCAGCAACTATTGCGATCTCGGCACTCTCAGTCGCAGTTTGGGCCCACCATATGTTTGCCAGCGGCCAAGTGCTATTGCCGTTCTTTTCATTTATGACTTTCTTAATTGGAATTCCCACCGGTGTTAAGTTCTTTAACTGGATCGGCACAATGTGGCGCGGTCACGTTACTTTTGAAACCCCGATGCTCTGGGTTATGGGCTTCTTAGTTACATTCTTGTTTGGTGGAATAACTGGAATTATTTTGGCCTCACCACCACTTGATTTTGCAGTTTCAGCTTCTTACTTTGTTGTTGCACACTTCCATTACGTGCTATTTGGCACTGTGGTCTTTGCAATGTTCGCTGGATTCTATTTCTGGTGGCCAAAGATGACCGGCCGAATGTTAAATGAACGTCTCGGAAAGATTCACTTCTGGACGCTCTTTATTGGCTTCCACACAACTTTCTTGATTCAGCACTGGCTCGGAATCAAGGGCTTCCCACGTCGCTACGCAGATTACTTAGCAACTGATGGATTTACTGGAATGAATATGATTTCAACAGTTGGTTCAGCGTTACTGGCGCTTTCTATGATTCCATTCTTTGTAAATGTTTGGATTACTCGCAAATCACCTCTGGTTAACTGCGATGATCCTTGGGGTTATGGATCCTCCCTCGAATGGGCGACTTCATGTCCGCCTCCTCGCCACAATTTTTTAACTATGCCGCGCATTCGCTCAGAGCGCCCAGCCTTTGATTTGCATCATCCACATATAAAGACAGAAGGACATTAATGAAAACGAATTGGAGCCTCTTTGTAGGCCTTTCAATCTTCTACGTCATTATGGCAATTGTTTATTACTATGTAGGTGGCGAAGCAGTAGGTATTACGGGAATGATCCTCGCTGCTTGTTTAGCAGGGATGGTTGGTTTCTATATCTGGTTTACCGCTAAGCGAATTGGTCACGATCTTCCGGAAGATCGCCCAACTGCTGAAATCGCAGATAGCGCGGGCGAATTGGGTTTTTACAGCCCTCATTCTTGGTGGCCACTTCCTGTAGCGCTAAGTTCGATCACTATGGGAATTTCCCTAGTAATCGGCTGGTGGCTAACTTTGATTTCACTCGGAGCGCTAATTATTAGCATCATTGGCTTTGTTACTGAATATGAAAAACCGCAGCCAGAGAACGCTTCTCACTAACCCTCTTAGATTTGAAAGGAATTAGATGGATAACGTCCGAGCTGAAATTCTTGAAGTAGCCATACCGCGCACTGCTGCAGCTCGGATCGTAATTAACGCTCCGGCACAACAGATCTTCGACTTGATTGCAGACCCAAGATGTCATCCGCTCTTTGATGGCTCGGGCACCTTGCAGGGGAGTATTTCAGGACCAGAACGTCTACATCTTGGGGCAAAGTTTGCAATGGCGATGAAAATTCGTGTGCCCTACCGCATCACAAATACAGTTGTAGCTTTTGAAGAAGGGCGCAAGATTTCTTGGTGCCATCTGATGAAGTGGACTTGGAGTTATGATCTAGTAGATCTTGGAAATGGAAAGACGGAAGTAACCGAAACTTTCGATGCCCACGATATTCCCTGGCTTGCAGATAAATGGTTAATGGCGACCGGTGCGATCAAGCACAACCCAAAGTGGATGGCTAAAAGCTTGGTCCGACTTAAGGCGATCTGCGAGAGTTAGTGGTGTTCGATCTCTTTGAGATCTTCTGCAGTTGCCTTAGGAACGGCGACAGCATGTGCCTTGCTCATTCGAGCGCGTAACTTATTTTTAATAACTCCAGGGCGACGAACGCCACGTAGATCGTTCTCTTCCAGAGCAAGTGGTGGATTCTGTTCGTGCTGAGTCAAGAGCCAAGCCTTTTCAGGTGAGATCGGCTCGTGGACTTCCACAAATTCTCCGTGCGGCATCATTACCAAACGACCTGTTTCGCGGCCGTGTAATACGAGGTCTCGATCAGCGCGCTGAAGTGAGAGACATAGGCGTTTGGTGATTACAAATGCGAGAGGTGGCAGAACAAAGATGCCGATACGCGAGAACCACATAATCTGATTAATTGTCAGATCAAAAGTGGTAGCAATAATGTCATTACCGCCGTTAATTAGCGCAACCATCATGAAGGTTAGGGACATTACGCCGAGTGCGGTGCGGTTCGGTGCATTGCGCGGACGATCGAGAATATGGTGCTCGCGCTTGTCTCCAGTAATCCAACTTTCAATAAATGGGTACAGCGCCATTCCGGTAAAGAGAATGCCCGGAACAATTAAGCCCGGAATCAAGATATTCCACGAGATGGTGTATCCAAAGATATAACTCTCAAGTGGCGGCGCCATTCGCACCAGACCATCTAGCCAACCCATGTACCAATCGGGTTGCGAACCGGCAGAAACTTGCGCAGGTGTGTAGGGACCGTATAACCAGATTGGGTTAATAGAAGCCACCGCACCCAAGAATGCAGTGACGCCAAAGACAATAAAGAAGAACCCGCCCGCTTTTGCCATGTAGACCGGCAATAGGGGATAACCAACAACATTCTTTTCAGTACGTCCTGGACCTGGATATTGAGTGTGCTTCTGGTACCAGACGAGCATTAAGTGCACTGTGATTAGCGCAAGGAATGCGCCAGGTAAAAGTAGAACGTGAACCGTGTAAATACGTGGGATAAATGCTTCACCCGGAAATGCTCCACCGAAGGCAAAGAATGCAAGATAGGAACCAACTAAGGGGAGTGCTTGAACAATTGCTTCAGCGATACGGATACCGGTTCCGGAGAGCAAATCATCAGGAAGTGAGTAACCCAAAAAGCCTTCAACGATTCCTAACGTTAAAAGACCAACACCGATAATCCAGTTAAATTCACGTGGCTTGCGGAATGCACCGGTGAAGTAAACGCGCATTAAGTGGACAACAATTGCCGCCATAAAAATTAGCGCAGCCCAGTGGTGAATCTGGCGCATCAATAGACCGCCACGAATTTCAAATGAGATATCAAGGGTGGATGCATAAGCGGCAGACATCTCGAGTCCTTGGAGTGGTTCATAACTGCCGTCATAGATAACTTCGCGCTGTGAAGGATCGAACCAGAAAGTTAGGAATGTTCCAGAGAGCAACAAGATAACAAATGAGTAAAGTGCAATTTCACCTAGGAGGAATGACCAGTGATCAGGAAATACTTTAGTTAAGTTCTTCTTCATCCATTTGGCAGCGCCGGTTCTTTCATCAACGTAATTTGCTACGCTGCCTGCGATTCTTTCACGTGCTGTCATGATGAGCGCTCCCAGAAGCTAGGTCCAACAGGTTCGTTAAACGGACTTTGTGCGACCAAGTATCCCTCGGAATCTACCTTTATCGCGAGTTGAGGCAGGGGACGAGCAGATGGTCCGAATATGACTTTGGCCGCACGAGTAACGTCGAATGTTGATTGGTGGCACGGACAGAGTAAGTGTTTGGTTTGCTGTTCGTACAAGGCAACGGCGCACCCCATATGTGAACAGATCTTTGAGAAGGCGATGATGCCTTCGTGGGTCCAAGATAAACGTTCGGCATCTAGGTTAAATTCTTCAGGGCGCAAACGAATCAGCAGAACTGCATCTTTAGCGATATCTGAGAGTTTGCGATGGGCGCCGGGTGCGATCTCAGGAAGTGTTTGCGCAACCGCGCCAACTTCCATATCTTCTGGACGAATTGGTCGATCACCAGGATCTGTTACTAAACGAGTTCCTGCTTTCCAAGATGTCTTTGTTAACGAATCACCTGGAAGTGGGCCAAGATCACGGAGCAAAATTAGTGGCGAAAGCCCGGCCAGTCCGAGGGAGAGTCCGAGGGATCGCTTAATAAGTGAGCGACGACCTAAACCTGCAGCGGCAGCGCCTTCTTTTGCAGTCCGAACAAAATCAGCGCGGTCTTCATCAGGTGAACGAAATTCGTGTCGCTGAATGACAACTTCTTCATCGGGCATCAAAGTTTTAGCCCAGTGAATTGCTCCCATTCCAATAAAAAATAGCGAAGCGGCCATACCCAAACCGAGGAAGAGCTGGTGTGCATTGGTATTTCCTAGGACAGGAAAGAAGATAAATACATCTTGTGGGATAAAAATATATGCACCAATTAATGTGATTGTGCCTAGCGAAGATAGCAGAAAGAGAATAGCAACCTGTCGCTCAGCCTTTTTAGCCGCCTTTGGATCAGTATCTGCGCGGCGATGAACGTGTGCTGGAAGTCCGGGATCTTTTATCGCTTCAATTTCATTAGACATAATTTATTTATCTCGCCTTCATCGCTAGCCAGACCGCAACGCCCACGAGCATGCCAAGTCCAAGTGTCCAAACCAAAAGTCCTTCAGTAACCGGACCAACGCGGCCGAGTGCTGCTCCACCTAACTGTGGTTCATTTTCTGCTGCTTTAATCCATTTGATAATTGACAACTTCTCTTCTGGGGTAATTGTTTTATCTGAAAAAACTGGCATTGATTGTGGACCGGTGACCATCGCTTCGTAAATATGGCGAGGAGTTACGCCCATAACGGTAGGTGCGTACTTACCTTGAGTCAGTGCACCACCTTGGCCGGCAAAGTTATGGCACATTGCACAATTTGTACGGAAGAGTTCACCGCCTTCAGCAGTTGATCCATCTCGTTCGTAATTCAAGTGTTCTTCGCCAGGAATTCCTGGACCAGGTGCAAGGGATGAAACGTATGCAGCGAGTGCTTCTACTTCCTTCTCGTTATAAACTGGATCTTTTCTAGCGATCTGTTGGCTCATATCTGCAACTGGCATACGACCTGTTGCCACTTGGAAGTCAACTGATGCCGCGCCAACACCGATCAGAGATGGTGCGATTGCAGCACCTTCGGCATTTAGTCCGTGGCAAGAAGAACAGCCCTTTAGAAAGATGCGCTGACCTTCATCGATTAGCGCGCTTTTTTCAGCGGCGGTGAGCGGAGAACCGGTTGAAGCACCTGCGACAGAGAAAGTTGTGCCTATCGAAAATAAAGCCAGAACCAAAAGAAGTGGCGCAACCGCACGGTGTCTGCGAAATCTGGAGAGACGCTTCAAGATATTTTTCCGTTTCCTCTTTGTAGGTTCTTACTTAATTAAATAAATCGCTGAAAAGAGTGCAATCCACACAACATCGACGAAGTGCCAGTAATAAGAAACCACAATTGCTGTGGTTGCTTGGTTATGGGTAAAGCGTCGCGCCTTAGAAACACGTACCATCACAATCAAAAATGCAATCAAGCCACCGGTTACGTGAAGTCCGTGAAAGCCAGTTGTCATATAGAAAACGGAGCCGTAAGCATCTGAAGAGAGAGTTACTCCCTCCATTACCAAGTGGGCATACTCATAAATTTGACCTGCGATAAAGAATGCACCCATTAAGAAAGTAAGAGAGAACCACTCGCGCATTCCCCAAGACTTGATATTCAAAATTGATCCGGTGCGCTTGGCTTGGAAACGTTCTGCTGCGAACACTCCAAATTGGCAAGTTACAGATGAGAGAACTAAAACAGTGGTGTTAAGGGCTGCAAAAGGAATATTTAGAACTTCTGTTGTTTCCAACCAAATCGCCGGACCTTGCACGGCGCGAGTCGTGAAATACATTGCAAAGAGTGCGGCAAAAAACATCAACTCACTTGAGAGCCAGACAATAGTTCCGACCGCCACCAGGTTGGGACGGTTGATCTTGTGGGGCGTTGCAAGCGTTGAGCTGGTCATGGGGCAAGTATCCCTGAAAGTGAGCCCACCTTTCTATTTAGCAGACGAGTTCTGGCCCTTAAATTGGCCTGTTTTAGGTGAAACGGGTCACGCTCTTTTCCTATAGAAATGGGGGCGATTTGGGTCTGGTCATTGATTAGACTTGCCAAATGTCCACACCCCGCAAGCCAATAATCATCGTTTATTCCGATGATTCTTCAGTGCGCTCTGCCGTTGTCGCGGCCCTCGGAAAGCGCGTCGCAGATGATCTGCCAGAACATCAGATTGAAGAGTTTGCAACAGCTCCAGCCCTTCGCGCATTTGTGGATCGCAAAAGAGTCTCTGGTGGGCCGAGTGCAGATTTATTTATCCTTGATGGAGAAGCGGTGCCAGAAGGCGGAATGGGCGTTGCTCGCCAGCTCAAGGATGAAGTCTTTAACTGCCCACCGGTTCTCTTGATTACCGGACGACGAGAAGATGCCTGGCTTGCCGCCTGGTCTCGCGCCGAAGCAAGTGTTATCCACCCGATTGATCCATTTACTTTGGCCAACACAGTTGCAGATTTGCTGCGTACAAATTCGCCAGCCGCAATCGGCTAACTAAAGGTTTAAAAATGAGCTCTATAGATTGGGCTTCATCCATCGCCAAGATGGAGAACGGTCTAGATCTTTCGCCCCAAGAAGCACAAGATTTGATGCGTGAAGTATTAGAAGATCGCGCCGATAAAGAAGTTTTAAAGCACTTTTTACTTACGCTAAAAAACAAAGGTGAAACCGCTGAAGAAGTCGGTGCACTCGTAACGCAAATGTACGAACATTGCGCACCAATAACCATTGCTCAACGCGCTGTCGACACAGTTGGCACTGGGGGAGATGGCGCAAATACGATAAATATTTCAACCACCGCTGCAATTATCGCTGCGGCTGCAGGGTCGCGAGTTGTAAAACACGGCAACCGGGCGGCATCTTCGAAATCAGGAGCCGGGGATTTGTTGGAAGCACTGGGCGTTGCGATAAATCTTGATGGGGCCAAAGTCGCAAACACAGTTGCAGAATTGGGCATTGGTTTCTGTTTTGCTCCTGTCTTTCACCCGGCAATGCGTTTTGCCTCTGCTGCTCGCAAAGAACTAGCTACCGCCACCGTATTCAATATCTTGGGTCCGCTGGCAAACCCGGCTCGGCCAAAGGCAGCGGCGATAGGCGTTGCAAACGAGCGAATGCATCTAGTTATGGCGCAAGTACTGGCAGATCGCGGCGTCGAAGGTTTTGTTTTTCGTGGCGATGATGGACTCGATGAGATAACTCTTGCCACAACTACTTCAGTATTGACCATCGGCGGTGGCGAAATCTCTAGCAATCGCATTGATGCTAAAGATTTTGGTTTAGCCAACGCCCCAATTTCAGCACTCGTCGGGGGAGATGCCAGCGAGAACGCCCGAATCACTAAAGCTATTTTCGCTGGCGAAAAAGGTGCACCGCGTGATGCCGTATTACTAAATGCCGCAGCTGCGATCGCCGCATTCGACGGCCAAGTTGGTAAATCTATACACGAGCGAATTTCTGCATCGCTGATTAAGGCTTCAGATGCCGTTGATTCCGGGGCTGCAACAAATCTATTAACTAGATGGGTAACGCTTAGTCAGGAATTAGCGAAGAGTTAATCGATTGGTCGACGCGGGCGCTTTCTCTTAAATTTCATTAACTCTTCCAGAGTTGTCACATTGTGCGAACCCAGCCTTTCAAGTATTCCATGCAGAACATCGACGGTGGCACGAGCATCGTCTAAGGCGCGATGGTTAGGCGACGTTGGCGAACCAAAGAACGGGGCCAAGGTCGATAGCTTGCAATTTGGAACTTCATCTCGATCTAAAACATAACGAGCGATGCGAGCAGTGTCGATTACCGCATATTCGGGCCAGATGTATGAATGAGCATCCGCCGCGGCTTTCATAAAACTCATATCAAAGGGGGCGTTGTGTGCCACCAGTACTGTTTCATGTACTGGTCCGAGGAAATCTATAAAGGTGGGGAGTATGTGATCAATCTCTGGAGCATCAATCAACATTGCATCGGTGATTCCTGTAAGTGAAGTGATGAAGTCAGAGAGATAGTGACCAGGATTTACAAAGCTTTGAAACTCACCGATTATTTCTCCGCCCAAGACTTTAACAGCGCCAATTTCGGTGACCGCCGCGCCAGTTGAAGGGGCAGCACCAGATGTTTCTAAGTCGAATACGACAAAGGGCACATCGATCAATAAACGCGAACCGCCTGCCATAAATATAAGGCTAATGTATGGCTCTGACAGTGACTCCTTAGTACTCTAAAGATATGACGGTAATAGGCGCTCCCGATGGTTTAATCAATGATTGGTCTGCAATTGGTTCTGGATCAAATAAAGAAATCGGCGTCTTATTAGTGCACGGATTCACCGGGTCTCCATCTTCGATGCGCCCTTGGGCAGAATATTTAAATCAAAGAGGTTACACAGTTCGCGTGCCGCTTCTTCCTGGCCATGGTACAAAGCCTGAAGATCTAAATGCAGTCAAGTGGCAACAATGGCCTGAGAAAGTTGAAGCAGAGATTTCTGAACTTTTCAAAACTTGCCAAAAAGTATTTATATGCGGACTGTCAATGGGCGGCGGGACTACTTTGTATATCGCCTCAAAATCTTCCAACAAACTCTCTGGAATCATTCTCGTTAATCCAATGATTCACGTCGCTTTGGTGGGACCAAAACTGGCCTACTTCTTGTCGCGTTTTCAAAAATTTCGTAAATCTGTTGGTGATGACATTAAGCGTCCAGGCGTGACTGAATGGGGATATGACGCTCTGCCTACCCGAGGCATTTATCAATTACTACAGATGCTCAAATACACCAGAGCTCGCCTTCATGATGTGAGCGTCCCGATGCAACTCTTTCATAGCGTTGATGATCACACGTTGCCGGTTTCGAATACTGAAATCATTATGAAGGGGGTGGGTTCAAGGATCAAGCAGCGGATTGAGCTGACCAATAGTTTTCACGTGGCAACTCTTGATTACGATGCTGAGGTTATCTTCGAAAACTCTAGAATCTTTATCGAGAGCCATTCGGCTTAACTGAGTTGCCTGGATTCTCTAACTTTATTCTGCCAGCGTTGCCTTAACCATCTGGTGAAGCAACTTTTCATCAATTTGCCAATCACTCGGTATCTGAATCGTCTTTTTATTCACTTTATAACCTTCAAGTTTTGGGCGGAACTTTTCCAAAACATCGCTGCTCCACGGAGCGATCAGCAAGTAACCCTTAGTCGCGGAAATCCCAAAAACATATCTGGCCCCGTCGCGAAGCATCGGTTGGTTCCAGGCTATAACGAGTTCCAACTTCGGATACTTGCTCTGAATTGTCTTCATAATCCCACGCACCGTTTTGGCCTGTTGAGGCGTAATTGATTTGAAATATTCAGCAGTTGTTGCAAATCGTTGTGCCGAGGTGGAGCCGCGAGAGTACATAACTAGCGCGTTTGCATGGGCTTGAGAAAAACCATAATTCTCACGCAGGTGTGCAATTTGTTCTGGGTACTTCTTATCTTCCAACTTTGCCATTACAGCAAACCAAAATTTCATCTTCTCGCCATACCTTTTTTCTATGACAGGAAAGTGCGCCTCTCGACTGGGATCTTTAGGCGGCATGCTTCTTATTCCTTATTTCGTCTATCTCGAATATTTAGAAGGACGGCATATGCCAAAAAGAGAAAGGCCGATGGGGGATAGTAAATCATTGGGACAATGATAAGAATCGCAGCA
>Ga0209355_1000460_pt1 | contig 24554 bp, 29 predicted proteins | sample LauGreSBDMM110SN_3_FD_187563 | JGI IMG/M metagenome (GOLD analysis project Ga0209355, IMG submission 187563) | Freshwater lake microbial communities from Lake Michigan, USA - Sp13.BD.MM110.SN (SPAdes) (version 2) | ecosystem: Environmental > Aquatic > Freshwater > Lake | place: Lake Michigan... | reverse complement strand
TAATTTCAATACTTAGTATAACAGAATATTTATGGCAAGTCAAGGGTTATTTTGACTGTTGTTTTTACACAACATCAAGCAATTTCCTTGATTACCTTAGAGAGAAGAACACGATTAGTCAAACGGTTTTGGTTCATCTTTAAGAATGCACCTTTCAACTTACGTGCAGAAACATCTTTGCTTTCGCCAAGAATGTCTGATAGTGAATCATCTTCGGTAGACAAGTCTTCACCACCAGGAATCAGAAAGTATTCTGAGTAGCCATATCCGTTGACAGAGAAAAACTTTTCGTTACGGAATTGTTTGTAACCATCGTCTGTCATTATCATGTTGAAACGTGACATTGCATTTTGAAAGTAACGTCTGCTTTTTGGCAGGATGTAAAATCCAATCAAATTGCAACCAGTACGATCTTTTAGAATTTGCAATAACGTTGGTGTTACACCTTTGTCACTTACACGATAAGTTTTTGCGGAATCTTTATCTTCAATATAAGATACTGAACGATAGTCAGAAGGTCCGATTCTAGCACCACGATGATCGGCGGATGTAGTCCACAATGTGCTACTGTCTTCGCCATCAGTCAAAAAGATAACATTCACAATTTCAGAGCGAGTACGTTTACGGAAATCATTCACAACATTAGATGCTACTTGAATTGTTGCATTCAACGGAGTGCCGCCGAGACCCATACCATTTTTGATGTAACTTGATTTATTGTGTCTACGATGATGCGAGTAAGGCTCGTATGCTTCTGCAACATTCAACAAATCATTTGCAAATTTGCGATACGTTTGATTTTTCATACTGCTAGACAAAATGTTCAACAAAGAAAAATAGTCAATTTGCAATTCATTGTCTTTAGTATCTACAATAGGAGAATCATCTAGTATATCTTTCAGTTTCTTTGGATACTGAGTACTGAAAGCATAAACATCAAACGGAATATTCACTTTGCGGCAGAACGTTGCCATTGTAATTAACTGTTCAATTGTACCAGACATATTGTCTGCCATTGAACCAGACCAGTCAATGAACATTACAATGCCGTGATTCTTACCATCAGCAACGGCACCAATCTTACGGAAGATATCGTCATTGAATTTGTAAGTATGCAATTTGTTAGTATCAAGTGTACCAGTATCGGAGACTGTTACACGGCGCAACTCAGCCGCTTTCTTTTTCATTTCAAATTCTTTTATAAGATATGCAATAGCATTCTTATTCTTGGATTCGAACTTAGTCAATAGAGTAGCATTATAACGCTCATGTGCTTCTAATTCTTCAGTATCATAAAATGATTCGTCAAAGAATTGTAACTCTTTGAAAGGAACAATATAATCTTTCAAATAGATTTTCTTTTGACTAGCAATCTTACCAACATTAATTTCTTTTGTTTCTGCAAGACCTTTTAATGCTTGTTGAAATTTTTCATCCGTTACAGATTTAACTTCGTCACCATACACCTTCAACTCATTAGGCATAGTATCTTCAAACGTGCGTTCGTTAGAATACCCATTGTCAAAGCGATCTTCTGATTCATAATCGTCATCATCTTCGCCACCATTAGAACCAGAACTACTTGGATCTTGATCTTCATAGTCTTCGGTATCATCACCAAAGCCATCTTCATTATCAAACTCTTCATCATCAAATTCGCCATTCTCTTTGCGTTTTTGAAATTCTTCTTTAGCTTCTTGGCGTTTTTGATCTAACTCTGCTTTGCAAAATTCATACAAACGTTCGGTGATATCTTTCACTTGCTCAAACGAATCTGCCGTTTCAACTTCTTTAACATACAGCATTTCTTCAGCATTGAATTTAATGCCAGCAATAGCACCAAGTTTAAAATGCAAATTGATTCTATCAATCAACATAAATTCATTTACATCTTGACCTTTGATGCCAAAGAAATCACGTTCAGTAAATTGACGATAAGCGATAGCCATTGGTTTACGTAAACCTGGATATCTGTCTTTTATCTTACGTTCGATACGTGCATCTTCAATCACATTCAAGAATGTGGAAAATGCAGAACCGCCAGCCTTAGCTGATTCAACGTATGATTGTGGTGTGTCTAATGCGTGACCTACTTCATGCCCGACCAAAAGGTCTGTCATTTCAGACGTAACGTCATTTAAAATAGGAAGAGTAAGACGGCGATTCACAATATCAAATGATGCAGTTTGCACCTTGCGATATTCTACCGAAATATTCTCTGTAGCAAGTAACTTTGCTAGAGTGGATTTTGAAAGTTGTGTATTAAGCATGTATGTATCTTAACTTAAGTGGATTGGAATGTCAAGCTGTTTCTGCGACAGGTTGTTGTACCATGGCAACGGTCTTTGGACGGATGATAACTGTCTGTGGTACTTCAATATCGTTTTGTTTATAGTAGCGGTGCATTTTTACTGTAGCGGTAATTGTTGCAGTCTCGCCTTCAGCAGGAAAATCTGCATTGCCGCTGAATACAATTACGTTGCCATCAGCATCTTCGCATATACGGAGAAGACTTCTACCATTATCAGCCCAATAAAATTTAGGACGATCAACTACAATTGCTTTTTTAACTGTAAGAGTAACAGTAATCTTTTTCTTTTCGGTGCCAATGAATGTGCGGGTTGTGTTTTTCTCTGCCGCTTGTGCAGTCCATTGTGCTTTGCGTTCGGCAAAGGTTGCAATAGACTTACGTACAGCAAGAACTTGTTTTTCTGTCAACTTGCCGTAGGTGTTTAATGAACCAAGAAGGTTTAAGTAGAACGAATTCTTTTCAGAATTCACAACAAGGAATTGAACGATATCGTTAGCATCGGGATACGTTTTATAGAATGTCTTATTGGCATTCATTAGAATGTTGCGCTTGATAGCGGCTTCGTATGCGGCAGGATGTTCGATGTATGACATAAATTCCTCTGTAATCTCAATGTATATATACAGTATAGCACAGTAGGAATGAATGTCAACGATTATTTGATGTAGTGTAGCGTCAAAACAACACATTTGTGTGAAATAAAGGGCTTTTCCTTAAAAAGACAGCAAAAAACCTTTATAGATCAACAAGTTACGTGGGCAGTCAAACAAAAAAATTATTTAGATTAGACTTCGTACTCAAAGATCCATTTTTTTGTTGGATATTATAATTAATAGACTCTATGAAAGTGTCTAATGAATATTTTTCTGATAATTCAAAGTGATTGTCAATACCCATTGTTTGAATAGGTAAAAACATATCATAGTGTCCGTCACCAACCATTCTATCAAACACCTCAATCACTATCTCTCTTGCCTTTACTACAGACATTGAATTTTCTCTGAATGCAAATACTGCAATAAATCCTAATTTATAATGTGGATGTTTTGTTTTTAAGTCTATAGATGACCCTAGTGCTTCTTCAATACGATTATTTTTATTTCCAGAAATACCTTTTGCAGTAAATGTTTTATATTCAATTGCAACATTAATATCAGGAAAATGCATGTCCCAACTTTTTCGATTGCGGTATGCACATGATATAAATGATTCTGGAATACCTTTAGCGTGTATTTTATCATTAAGATAATCATTCAATTTACTAAAATGATTGTCGCCTCTAATTTTAAAAGTATCTTGCTCAACACCTACAGTATCCCAGTAATGATTCAGCACATCATTAATTGTAGTCATGGTATATCAAATCCAAAATTTCCTGATACACTAATTCTATATTCATCGGAAGTTCTAAATGGATATACACTATGCGATAATTTTGCCGGAAACATTACCATTTGATTTTTAAATGTATAATCTGCGGGAATATTATAGTTTGACGTTTCACCTAAAATGTTAGTATATACAAATTGAAAATGACCGGGAATATTTGCTGTGGATTCTCTTGATGTTGGATGCGATTTTTCATCATCGATTGCATATGGAATATCAATCCAAATAACAAAACTGAAAACACCACCATGACGATGCATAGGATTGAAATCATTTTTCTTCTGAAAATTTACCCATAGATGTTTAAGGGTTACCGGGATTGGTTTCTTAAAAATTGGTCCACCAATCTCATTAGCAATTTTAAATTGTTTATCGTATGTTTTTGTTAAAGGTAGTAATAGTAAATTTATATAAGAATGGCATTCAATAAGTTCAAATTCTTTTTCTAAATTTCCAGCTAAATTTGAATTGAATTTTTTTGCTGAGAAGTTTTTTCTTTTAATGTCATTAATTTCATCCAACATTGGTTTTAATTCATCGTCAGTAAATTTTGCATTAAGTATTCCTACATTAGGTAAATGTGAGATAGTATGTTTCATGGTTTGTAAAAAACAAAAATCGGTTCATACTTCAGCCACATTCCATTTACTTTGCAAAAATTCTTTGCTTTTGGCAAACCAGTATCAGGATCAATACGATTACCACCTGGCATTTGTGCTAGTGCCATTTTAACTACACCTTTGAATTGCATACCGAGTGATTCCAAAATGTCTTTGCTATCTTTTTCAAGTGGCAACATGTCAGCACCAAACTTAGCATCAGCAATATTCCAAAGTAAGTATCTGTCATTACGCAAATACTCAACAGCAGTTTCTAATGTTGGGCGTAAGAAGCCTTCACGCCATGCATCATAGCCAGTAAACTTTTTATACGATTGCGTTGGGTCTTCACTATACGCTTCCTTAGCAAAGTAAGGAGGACTAGTGAACACCATGTCTAATTCACCCTTGTACTTTTGGAACGAACTATCATCTCGGACAACTTCAGAACCAAGTTGAAAAATTTCGTAAGTGTTGGACTGTTCGAACAAAACACCTTCGTTCTTTGCGGAGTTATAGAACTCAGCCAAGTCGGCATATTTAGTACTAGGACTGCCGCTATCGCTACTAATGCTGTGATCGGTATTAGGATCAGTACCCACATAGTGTAAAGGAAGAGAAGTGCGAGAAGCCATAGCACCCAAGATACGCCCACCCCAACCAGAAGAGGGATCGTAAACAACAATTTTATCTTGGTTCTTAACGTGTCTAGTAAATTTTTCATAGAGAAGTTTCGCAGTCAATGGTGGAAAGTTAACAGCATATTGGCACCACGATACACGAAATGCTTTCAAGCCAACAGGAAAAATCTTTTGCCCATACTTGTACATACGCAGACGATACTTCTTCTGGTCGTGTGACTTTATGTTCATTGTAGACTTAGTTGGAATTGTCTCTAGAATTTCTTGCGTCACTTCAAGATACTTCACACCTTTAAGTTGTTCATTGTAACCAGTATACTCTTCGTCATCATCACGACTCTCTATCCAATAGTCATAACCATATTGACGAATATTGTTCTCTTCAAACCAACGAACAAAATCATTGCCGTTCTTAAACTTTACATTGTAAGAACCAACGTTAATAATCTCATTGACTTTAACTGTATTTGAATATGCATAAAATGAATCACGCTTGAAGTGTCGTTTAGAATACTTCAATGTCTTCTCAAGCAATTCATCTTTGAGAAAGTGGTCATAGATTGAAAGCCCATCGTCATTCTTTGTATAGTTAATGCGTGTCTTCATCATGGTCGGAAACCATTGATTAGCGGCATTACCAACTACGCTAGTGTTTCTGATTACATCTTTCTCACCAGTCAATTCATCAACGTGTTCAAATTCATGCACAGAGAATCCATACATCTCTTTGAATTGTTTTTTGATTGCGCCTTCATCCCAACCAACTCTTGGTGGTTGACCCATAGTATCCCATGAGTGTACAACTGCTTTGCGTAGATCAATGAACCATTGACGAAATTCGTCTTCAGTCATCCATTGTACTTCTTCAAATGTCTTGTTTGTTTCGTGGTTCAATAACCAATCGTTACGTTCATAAAAATGTTTTGTCATGTTATCTGTTTTACTGTTATTCCGCATTTATTTAGGAAACTGATTCCTGCATCATCACGATAATCTTCACCATAGAAGACTTCTTTTATTCCACTTTGAAATATCATTTTAGCACAGTCCATGCATGGAGCGCAAGTGATAAACATACTTGCACCATCACCACTCTCGGTAGACTTAGCAAGTTTTGCAATTGCGTTAGACTCTGCATGGAGTACTTCTGGTTTTGTTTTTGTTACTATCGTGCCAGTAAAATCTGTATGTGCAATAACTTCACAATCATTATCCCATCCGCTTGGCATACCATTGTAACCGATTGAAATGATTCTATCATCTTTAACAACAACCGCACCAACATGCTTACGTTTTGCGCTACTCAATTCTGCAAATATTTTTGCAGTTTGCATATATGCACTTAGATATTTCTCTTTAATCATTATCAAATTTTTCAGTTTGTTCAAAACGTTTTTCTTGAATCGTTTTTTCTTTCCATACTTTTCTAGGATTTGCACACATCACACAATTAGGATTTCCACAATCTAATACATGATGCTTAGCCAATTGATGAGGAGACTCAACTGGTATATTATATGCTTTTGCAATTTTCATTTGCTTTCGTATTGCATTTTCATCTTTAAGGATTCGTTTAGATTTTTTAAATTTGTCTTCTTCGTTGCTCATGTTCGACTCCTTTGAATATTAATTATGCTACATTCCAGATTAGTGCGCCTGGTTTCCCGCTAGTCACTACAAACTGCCAAAGTTTAGCATCGTAGTATTTTTCAGATGGATAAGGTGGCGCTTGACTTTCTTCTACTACTTGGTCATACTTATATGGTGAACGCATAGTCACAGCACGGCCTTTTTCGTAGTCACTCATCTTATGCCCAATCTCTACTGCATACGCAGGCACATTAGGAAATGCTAATTGCAATCCACGATTCAATGTTCCGCTTGATGCAACAGTCCAAATCTCTGTTGGTTTGATTTCTAAATCTCTTGCGACTTTAACAATCGATGCGAGCACGGATGGATGTTCTAATCCTAAAGGCAAGCATTGTCTGCGCTTTGCATCTTCTTCTTGATAACGTCTTGCTCTTGCTTTTGTCACAGTAAGCATACCATTGTCAACCCAATGAATAGTGCCGCCAAGGTCAAGCACTCTTTGCTGATGCCATGTTGGTTCTTTTCGTTTAGCCATGAAGAACGTTGCTTTTTTTCCATAAAGATTACACACATACGTTAAAGATATAGGACCCCAACCAACTTTGTTTGCACCACCAAAGACCCACTCATCACATTTAGTAGTCTTCACAAGATAGTCAATGAATCTACTTTTACTTCCATACTCTAACAAGTCATCACGCACAACATGAAAGCCATGGTGCATTTCAACTATTGGTGCAGGGTTTGGATCTTTCCATCCTTCTATTATATCAGAAATTTCTTCAGGATACAAGCGACTCATACAGGTCTCCTTCCGAGATTGCATCTATGACTAAGTGAATTCTATTATCTGTTCCGTTGTTGATAGCTTGATGTGGCTTACGTGTATCTAAAAACCACAAGTCTCCAACATCCATATGTACCTTTTGTGGATTGCCTTTTGGATCCCATACAGTAAAAATCATGTTTGGATTAGTAATGATTGGTATGTGTAGTCTTGCAAGTTTGCCTTTAGAGCCACCAGAGTCTTTATCAACCTGATCGGTATGCCGTTCAAGTTCTCCACCACCAGGTTTCAATTGCATGAAACGAACACGATGCACTTCTCTATATTTACTCAGCAACTCACGCACCTCAGGAAACATATCATAGAGTGGTGTGTCTTGCAATTCAAATTTTACGTCTTTGTTTTTTTCTTTCCAGTCATCACTCATCTCTGAGGGCTTTGTAATGAAATCTGATTCTGGACGATAACCACGTAGTGACAATGCAGACCATGCTTTGTCTTTGTTGTAGTTACTATAATGATTTGTGAATGCAGGTAACGTTGCTAACTTAGCAGAAACAGATTCAATAAATTCTGATGTGATTGCGCCAATCTTTTTGATGCTTAGATATTCTGTTGATTCTACTTTAGGAAACGAACGTGGAATAGGACTGTTACTCTTAAAGTAAATTGCATGTACTTCTCCATATGTTGTAATCTTAGGACCAACATAGCAGAAACCCAATTCTTCAGCCAAGTCACAATGTGCTTTGTTTTCTGCCCATACAGTTAACCAAAAATTGTTTCCTGACAATAAAGAAATTTGATGCTTAATCGTATTGATGTTGCCCGAAAGTTTTCCAATTGAAACATCACCTTTTACTTTTGTTGCAATAACTGTGTCTCCATGCATTGTAATATCTGATGCAACTTTACTATTTGTAACTTCAAACATTGAAGGTTCAAGACCAAATTCACTAAAAATAAGATTACCTTTTTTCAAAGACTCTGCAATGTTATTTTTCTTATACTTTGCAAAAGGAGATAACGTATATGCATTGTAGTCTGCATATTGTGCTTCTAGACCCTTAAGATAGTCTATGTCATATCCATGTTGCCAAGGTTTCATTTTTTTACCTTACGTTTTAAAATCATACGTTTACGCAATGCACGTTGTGTTTCAAATGTTGACGCCTTCTGAGTATACACTTTTCCAATCATGTGGTCAAACTCATGTAACGCAATTCTTGCTGTCATGCCAATAAACTTTTCGGTTGTAGTGCTTCCGTCTTCTTTCTGATAACGAATACGAACGCCATCTGAACGTTTAACATTCAAATAAAGCAATGGAAAACTCAAGCAACCTTCTTTCATTACTAGTTCTCTATCTGAGATATCTACAATTTTAGGATTGAATACTGCAAATGGTTCATCGCCAGTTCTCATTACAAAAACTTTATATGGTAATCCAACTTGATTGGCTGATAGTCCTAAACCATCACTCTTAATCATAATGTCGTGTAATGATTGTGCAAGTTCTTTTGGATCAATTGGAGGATTTGCAAAATCAAACTCCAAACATTCTTCATGCAATACTGTTGCAGATTCAGGTACCAATTCAAGGTTCATGTGTTTCTCCTCTTACATAATTTTCTGCAAAATTTTCTGCTTCATCTATATTATTAAAAAATGCAACAAAATATGAGCCAAGTTCATTTCTAACTCTTACTTTGTAAAAATTCTCATCAAAATATATTTCAGCATGTCTATCGATTTCATCTCCAAAATATTCACTCAAGATTTTCATTTTGTTATCCTTGAAAAATTATTGACCTTTTCAAATCTAATCACGTTCGCAAACTTGTCTTGTAGAATATCACCTTTGTGTGATATGACAAACAAATTAGACCCTTCAAGCATGTTTAAAATTTTCATTAAGTCTTCTGTACCATTTGTATCTAATGATGAATCAAAGATTTCATCAAGTATCAATATGTTTGTACTTGCTGAGTTCTTTAATTTGGCAACTGCTCTCCATGTCAACATCAATGCCATGTCAATCCGTTGTTTCTCACCTTCACTAAATGATGCATATGTAAACTCATCACGATGGCGTGACTTAATTGTTTCCTTAAACGAATCATCAAGATTAAAGTTCACAAAGAAATCTAATGATGCAAGATACTTGTTGACTAACTTGTTAATCACTGGTATATATTGACGAATGATTTTCGTTTTGATACCTGTGTCTTTCAGCAAGTTCGTTGCAACTTCATAGTACAATCTCTCTTCAGCAATAACTTTAATTTCAGCTTCTAGTTCTGCTAGTTCTGTAGTCAATGTTGCAAGTTTTTCTTGTTCTATCGTAACATCATCCTTGACAGAATTCAATCTTTCAATTTCTCTATTGATATTATCAATGTGTCTTTGATTTACTCTGATCTCACTCTGTTCAAATGTCAATTGCGAATTTAATGTTTGAATCGTTTCAGCAATCGTTTCGATTTCAGAAATTCTACCATTAACGGTATTGAGTTCATCTTTAACTTTATTCAATGCATCTTCAACTTCAACAAGTTTTTTATTTCTCTCTTCTACAATATGTAGTTTATAATCATTACCAATTGCTTGTTTGCATGTTGGGCAATCATCATTATTATGATAGAAGTCAATGTCTGTGTTAATTTTTTTATGAGTCTTTTTTAAGTTATGTTCTAACGTAGAAAATTTTGATAGCTTTGCATCAACTTTAGATTTGTCTGAAATTTGTATACACGTTTCTGACAAATTTGTTTGTATTGTCGTGCATCTAGTTTCACTCTCTGCAATTAACAATTGAGTATTGGCAATGTCTTGTTGCTTAGATAAAATCTGCGTTGCATTGTTCTTGTTTAGTGAATCGATAAATTGAATTTGATATTGAATCTTCTCACTCTTCAAGTCTACTGCATACTTTGACTGCGAATGTTTTTCTTTCAACAAAAGAAACTTATCTTTAAGAACACCATTCATGCGAGAAAAGATTTGAATATCTAACAAGTCTTCAATGATAGAACGTCTATCGCTTGCAGACAATTGCATGAATGGAGTAAATGATGCTGAACCCAAAACAACAATTTGAGTAAATGATTTGTAGTTGAGTTTGAGAATGAATTTCTCTAGATGTTCTTGATAGTCTTTGACTGCGGCATCTTGATTGACTAGATGGCCATTGCAGTAAATTTCAAACACGTTCGGTTTGATGCCACGAACGATTTTGTATGACTTGTTGCCTGTGTCGAATTCAATTTCGACAACAGAATCTTTACCATTGATAGTATTTACAAGTTGTCCTTTGTTGATACTACGAAATGGCTTACCAAATAAAACAAACGTCAATGCATCAAGCATAGTCGATTTACCAGAACCATTAGCACCAACAATCAATGTAGTATTGTTATTGTCTAACTTGAGTTCAGTAAAAAAATTGCCAGTGCTTAGGAAGTTCTTCCAACGCAAATTACGAAAAATTATCATTCAATGTTTTCTGTAGATAGTGCCTCAACATAAAGTTCACGCATCAATGTTTTAAGTTTATTTGGATCATTAATACTCAAACTCTGTCCATCAATAAATTTGGATAGAATAGACATGGTGTCTTCGGCTTGATTAACAATGTCTTCATCTTCTGTCTCACTAAATTCTGTAAAATCTTCAACGATTGTGACATCGACTGGACCTACTTTATATATTTCATCGACAAGTTTTTCAAATAGGTATGGGTCTTGTTTATTAACGACAACAACTTTCACATAAGCATTTGCATACTTAGAAAAATCCATATTCTTTAAATCTTCAATCTTCAACTTGTCGGTACCATTATCATCATAGTTGACTTTGTAAAACATTCTGTGAGGATTGTTTACGTATTCAACTCTCATATTCTCCGTATCTAGAATAGCAAATTTTTTTTGATCTTGATAGTCTGACCAAAAGAGTTCGTATGGAGTACCTACATACGTGATGCTATCATGTTCGGAGAATGTATGATAATGTCCGCTGAACACTCTATTATAGTTGCTTAGAAACTTATAGTCAATCCCATCATGGCTATCTACACCTCTAGACAATGGAAATCCTGAAAGTTCAAAATGCCCCATGCACATTGCTGAAGTGCTGTTCTTGATAAACTCAAAGATTTCTGTTTCATTGCCCTTACATATCCATGGTATCATATCGATTTTAACTCCATCGATCTCTAACGTGCCATGTGTCTGCCATAGACGAACGTTGTGATAGTCACGCAACAATAAGTCTGGAGAATTAACTTCAAGACTTTCTTTCCAAAAGATATCGTGATTGCCAATCAATGCGTGAAGTGTGATGCCCTCTTCGACACATCTGTCAAAGAAGTATCTACGACTCTCCATTAGCGAATGAAAGTTGATGTACTTACGTCTATCAAATAAATCACCAAGTTGTATGATTGTGCGAATTCCTTTCTCCGCTAATTGAGGAAAGAATGTTTCATCATAAAATTTTTCATAGTAAGCATGAAACGCTTTGGAGTCATTTCTAACGCCAAAATGCGTATCACCTAATAGACATATTCTCATACTTTTTTCGCCCTTGATTGTTTGTTGTTGCGCCTAAAGACTTGTTGATTATATCACGAATCGCTGTCAAATGCAAGACGGCATTTGTTCTTAAGTCTTGCGGCGAACGTTTATTTTCAACAATCTTTAGCCAATTTTCAAGTTGGGCTGGAATGGGTGTCTGCATCATCTTTCTCCAGAAATTCATCAAACACAGTATTGCCTGTGGCCTTTTTCTTTCTAGGCTTTGCACTGGCAATCTTTTTCTCTTTATTCACTTCGAACGCTTTGATAAAGTCGCTAATAAATTCTTCGCTATATGAATCGTGAAGTACACCATTGAGTCCAGCATTCACATATTCTTCGCCATTGTTTTCAACAAGTGCGGTAATGATTAAATTGTCCATGCTCTTATACTTGATGTACAAATGTTTTTTTTCTTTTTGAATTCTTCGCAAGAATGCATAGTAGATGATTTGGGTAAAGTATGCAAATGGATTTTTAGACTTCTCCGGATCAAAGTTATCAATATACAGTAGACAGTTTTCGATACCATCAGATACCATATCTTCTTTGAATGTATAATTTGCAAAGTTTGGTTTACGTGCCAAGTGAGTTGCAATCTTAAATAGACATTCACCAATGTACTCAGGTACTCTAGGGCGTTCGCCATTTGATTCTTTTGCTTCTTTGACGCCTGCACGAAATACAACCATCTCTTGTAGGAAATGTTCGTTGTTTACGTAGTGTTTTACTTTTGTTACTGGTATGGCAGTAGTGTTCATAATTTACCTCAATGTGTTGACAATCGCTTGACAATAGTGTATTATTACTGTGTCCCCTTTGATAAAGACTTAGTTAATGTATAGTCTGTGTGTTAGCAGACACAATAGCTAATCCTTTCATCCTCTCAATTTCCTTCTCTACTTTTTCTTCAGATTCAAACTCTTCTTTAAGAGTGTCGAACTTTTCATTTCTATTTTGCACAACGATGTTCTCTTCATGTTCTCCAGCTTCAAACTGATTGTACAATTCAGTATATACTTCCAATACATCATCTGTTGCTTCTGATACCGAAACAATACTTTGTTTAAATATTCTTGAATTCAAAGTAAAATTAATTAATGGATCCCATTTCATCATAGACATGTGAAATGTATTTTCTTCTAATACTTTAGGAACAATAACAACTCTCATTGGTCGATGTACTTCGATGTAGCCTCTACTTTCTTCGACAACATTTCCAATGACAGTATCACCGCTTGTTAATTTAAGTATTTTGCACAGCATTATTCTTCCTTTAAGTTTAAAGTGTAAATTTTATATTCAAACTTTTCTTCATTATAAATTTTCATTCTTTCGATAAAATGTTCTAACGTAAAATTCTTTCTACTCTTATGTGTCATGTCATCTGATATGTCATATAGAATAGCTTCTTTTTTATTGTCACCCAAACGCAATCCTCGCCCAATAGATTGTAGTGTTCTAATCTTACTCTTGCTTGGTGAAGCAAAAATAACATTGTGTAAATTACGAATATTAATACCAGTAGAGAATGTTCCATATGATGCTACGATAATTGCATTTTCTTCTTCTTCAGTAATTCTACGAACTTCTTCTCGCTCATCTACTCCAACAGCACCATGAATAAAGAATACAGGTCTATTTTCTTCTACTGCGTCTTTAATCATATTATACAGTATTCTGCCGTGCTTGTCAACAAATTGATACAGTAACAAAGTGTTACCTTCTAAACTCATAGTTAAATTTCTAATGAATCTATTACGTGACGGCTTACCTATAATATAATTTATCTCATCTTGATATTTAAAATTCTTACCTAGCTTGCATGATTCTTCGTTATGCTTAAGCACCAATGCTTTAATTCTAAACTTCGCTAATCGTCCAGAGTCAATCAATTCTTTTGTTGTTGTTATCTGTTTGACTTTACCGAACAATCCTTCTAAGACTAATCTATGTGTCTGTGTACCATCTAGCGTACCTGTCAGACCAAATCTATACTTGCACTCTGTTAGTTTTGTTAGAATAGATATCAGCGACTTTGCTTTAAACAAATGCGCTTCATCTCCAACAACTAATTCAAATTCTTCAAACCATTCTTTTGGCATTTTGTAAATTGACTGCCATGTAGATATGACAATGGGGCAATCAGTTTCTTTGCTTGCACCTGACATGATCTGGTGTATGTATTTATCACTCTCAAATCCATAGTCTGCAAAGTCTTTATACAACTGTGCAACAAGTGAGATAGTAGGAACAATGATAAGAGTCTTGCAATTTAAATATCTCGCAATGAGATATATGATGAGTGACTTGCCTGATGCTGTCGGTGATACCAATAGATTTCTTCTACTGCGTACTGCATGAATGAATGCATCTATCTGATAGTCTCTGACTTCAAATGGTACACCTAGAGTATCAATAAAGTCTTTTGCTTCTGCTACAGAGAATTCATCATATGTTTCTACTGATTCATCAAATTCAATTGTGTACTCACGTTCTTTAGCAAACTTTTCTAAGTATGGAATCAGACCATAATAAATTTGTCTACTCTGTGAATTGAATAGACGTATCTTTCCATCCCACACCTTGTTTCTAAATGCAGGCATGAATTTGTAACCGGGAACGTAGAACGTGAAGTATTCATTCAACTCCATTGCATCGGAGTTCTCACACTTGATGTGTGCGTAGACTTCATCTACTTTTGAGATATAGAGTTTATTGTACACCTTGCGTAAACTTCTTCCATTCTATAGCGTTCTTAATCTGAAAATTGCGTTGATTGACGTTCTTAAGAACTTCTTCCAAAAACGCTAACTTTTCTTTTTGATTGATTATGCGAACATTGTTGTGTATAATATCTTTATCAGAATCAAGATACATATCAACTTCATTCTTCATCAAACGTTTAACGAAAGGCTCCCAATTGAGTTCGTCAAGTTCTTCTTGTGAAAGTTTTCCATTGTAATACTCATACTTCTTCAAAGATAAATCTTTGCTTTGAAACTCAAGTGCTTTGAGTTTGCGTCTTTCATCAAAATAAATTTTAAGAAATTTACTGTGTAGTTCTGGTATCTTTAAAGATGCGATACCTAACTCTGTGGGGTCAACTGTAGCGTCTATTCGCCACTCTTCCATCATTTGGTCTAACGTCATATTCAATCCTCATGTCAATTCAATCTATATCATAATAACACATTTATGGGTAAATGTCAAATTCTAACCGCTTCATAATATCCATAGTTAAACGTTGCACTTGCAGTAATGAATTCTTGTGAATTGTCGGATGAGGTAAAAGTCATTTCTCCCAATTCGGTAGGATACACATCAATAAAATTAAATTTAAAATTTGGATTATTTGAATTTGTTTTTACATATAGAGTAGCATCGGATAATGGATTGATAGTTGATCCTTCTGGACCTGTCAATCTACCTATTTTATCATACCCTGTTGGATTACCCAATTGAACAATCCAATCATACAATTCATACCACGCCTGCATATCTTCATCGACTAAAAATGTTAATGATAATGTTCCAAACGTGATTTGGTTTCCCGGAACACTAATTGTAGAGAATGGTGTATTGATAGCTGTAGACGCAAGTGTGAGTCCAGGCAAGTTGACGCTCTGAACTAAAAATGTAAAGTTAGGAATTCTTTTAAGAACAAAATCAAATTTGTTATTAGAAAGAAAACTTTTGTTGAATGGTACTATTGGTAACGTTGACATGTTTATCTCCTCTTGTCATCTATTTATGATAGACAAAAAAAGAGGACCCTAAGGTCCTCTCTTAAATACCGATGTAGTCTCGGCTTAATCAATTACATCAAGTTAGTGATGCTAATTCTACGATAGTACACGTTCTTGTTAGCGAACGAGATTGTACCGTCAGCGGCAGATGTTGCGAATGGGTTTGCGACCATGCCGTAACGAGTCTTGAATCCAATTTTTGGTTGGAAAGAATCTTGACCAACTGCACGAACCATTTGCAACGGAACGTATGGGCAGTAGAACAAACCAGCGTCAAAAGCTGAAGTGCCTTTGTAACCGATTGTTGCATAGTGTGTGCCAGATGTTGCGGCAAAGTATGGATCGATATAAACTTTGAAACGACCATTCAATACACCAACGAATGTGTTACCTGTATCGTCAACATTCAATGAATTGCTCAAAGCAGGAGTATAATCTAATACACCAGCCATTTGCAATGCAGATGCTACGTCAGAAGAGCATAGTAACACATTACCTTTACCTCTACGAGTTGCTTTAGCAATTGCATTAGCTTCACGTTCTAATTGGAACATCAAACCTTTGAACTTCTCAACAGACCAACGACCGTTAGAGTCAACGTCAAGGTTGAAAGTACCAGCAGTTGTAACGTTCTCTTGTGCGCCAACTGTAGCAGACAAGTTAATTGTACGAACAACTTCACGATTAATTTCAGCTAAGATTTCTGTAGAAAGAATGTTAGCCAATTCTTGTTCAGCGTCCAAACCATGAACTGCTTTCAAGTCTTGTGCTAATTCCATTGTGTATTCTGCTTTTAAAGCACGGCTACGTGCAGTAACAGCAACTTTTTCAATAGAGAATGCCATCTCTTGGAATGCTTGACCAGCGCCATCGCCTAATGCTTCAGCTTCTGCTGTTGTGAAACCAGTACCACGTGTGTACTCTGTACCAGCAGACAAATCAGCAGGTGATGCACCTGTTTGTGATTGTGCTGTGTTAGGGAATGCTGTGTTGGCTTCGTTGAACAAGGCTTCTGTACCACCTTGTGTTTTGTAGCGTGAACGCATTGCAAAGATCAAGCCTGTTGGACCTGTCATTGGCTGAACACCGCAAATGTCGTAAGCGATCAAGTTAGGTGCCGCACGGCGAACCAAGCTGATTAAAACTGGATCATAAATGTCTACTGCGCCATCGCCTGCTGTAGATGAAGATGCGCCCATGTTATTGGCAGGGGATGCTTCAGACAACAATGATGTTTGGTTGCGATAACCACCAGAACCATGTGCATCTTGGCGACAAGCAATTTCTTGATTCTCAAGAAGTTGCGCTGTTACGGAACGCTTGTGGCTGCCTTGAATTCCAGGTAATTCTGAATGGTCAAGAACTGGTGCCCATTTTTTTAAAAGATTTTCTACGCTCATGTTTTTCTCCTTTGAGTATTGTTTAATTTATTTATAAAAACTTATTTCTTGAGGGTTCTAGAAATATTCTGTACATAGTGAGACATTACTGGCGAAAAAGATTCTTCTAATGAAGAAATGTCGTCATCCATTGGTGCCACTTTTTTAACTGTCTCTTCTGTCGTATCATCAAAATATTTCTTTTTTGTTAAAAGAAGTTTTTCTTTGTAGTCTTGTTCAGAAACAAATTCAATTCCTTCTGCTAAAGATTTTAATTTTGCAAATTGAATTTCGCTAAGTCCTTCGGAAACTTCAGACACGATTTGGTCTTTCTTGTAAATACCAATTTGTGCGTTTAAGTTTGCATTTTCCGTAACAACTTTATCTAATTCAGATTCAAGAGTTTCGACTTTTTCTGCAAATTCCTCAACAACATTAATTTTATCTTCTGGAATATCAACATAATGTTCTGTGAATAAGTTCTTAAGACCAATCATAAAGTCTTCAACCAATTCGGCTTTAATACCTGTTTCAACAGCAAGTTTGTTTTCTTCCATCCACTCGCCGACAACGTACTCTAAGTATTCATCTACTTTTGTAACGAGGTTTTCGTTGATAGAAGCAACTTCTGTTTCTAATTTTTCTGCATATTCTTCTTCCAATGCAATCTTTGCTTCTTCTACTTTAGCCGTGATAGCCGCTTCGAAAATTACTTTTGCATTAGTTTTGAATTCTTCAGATAGACTTTCTCCAGAAAAAATAGCGTTAATGTCTGTATCAACATCTAACTTTTTTTCTTCAATAGTGCTGTCGTCCTCTTTTACTTGTTCTGTCATAGCAGTCTCCTTTGTATGATATTTGAAATTTATTTGGTGTACATGTATTTATAAGAAATTATAGTTTGGAGAGAAAATCTTTGAAAACTTTTATCATGTTTTCTTCTAAATCTTTCTTAGAAGACTTTTCGATAACTTGTTTTTGCGTTGAGATATCAGCTTCCCTAATGATTCCGTTATCCCAAACCCATGCTTTGTTTTCCATAATTCCACGTACATACGCATCTGGTGCTGAAGGATCGGCTACGATATCTGCACATGTTGCAAGATAAAAATCGTTACCAACAACTTTAGTTCCATCTTTTCCTTCTACAAGACTACCTAATCCTCTTGTAGATACGCCTAATGTTGCGCCTTCAGCCATCAAATTTTTTACAATATTACCGTATGGAGTGTCCATGATCTTTGCTTTGCCAATGAAGTTGTTTCCTTCTTGACGCAAACTCTTAGTAATGTGTGATACACGCTCTAAGTTGATTGCTGGACCATCTGGATGTCCCAACTCACCATAAGCACGATTCTTCATCACATTCTCCGTAACATATCGCTCTGTTTCTTTTTGCAAAACGTCTAATGGATACATTCTTCCATTACGATTCTTCTGTTCTGCTTGCATGAAAACGCCTTCGATATAGAAATTTCTGCCGCCAGCTTCATTAGCTTCGGTGATAATATTTACTTGTTCATTAATTTCTGTGATTAGTTTCATTTGATTCCCGCCGATGTTCTTTTTTTATTTGATTTGGTTCTCTTTCTGAGAATCATTGCCATTTTTGGGGCACGTTTTCTTGCCGCTTTGCGCTGTGCAATTCTGCGATGCATTTTTTCTTGTGAAGACATTCTTACAAGTTTTCCCCCAATGACTTTATATCCAGGAGTCAAAGAGACAAGTTTTCTTCTTTGTACTTGACCAGCCCGAACACGATTAATTTTTGCAAATCGTGCTTCGTCCATTTCTTCTTCTGACAAAGATATAAAATCTTTAAATTTTAACATATTATGGGCTTACCCCATCATCAGTAGTTTCTCTGCTAGAATATCCAGCAGTCTTCTTACCTTCAATAATAACTGTATATGCAGCCGATGCAGTAAACCCAGCGGTAGACAATAGAATGTCGCCATTGGCGCCAGCGCCAGCATTGTTTGTGAGTGGGCATTGACCAGCAGTTGTTAGATCCCAAAAACCAGAACCTGTTAACGTAACAATTGTAGTGTTTGATGTTCCTCTCCAGAGTAATGTAACTCTTGGAGAAATTGTTGCGCTTGTTCCTGATGCAACAGACCATGCAATTTTATTAATGCTAAGTCTTTGTGAACTTGCATCACCAGTGGATGCAATTAATGTGTTTGCGGAAACTTTAACAACGTTTGTTTCGCCAGTGCCATCCGACACATTAGTTAACTTAACTGCCCATGTTGATGCGCTATCTTTTAGCGTTTGTGATGTTACGGTATCTGCCATTTTATTCTTCCGCTATAGTTTTTGCAAATGCTAAAAGTACTTCAACATCTTCTTCTAACTGTGCCAAAAAGATTTCTTGATTGCTTTCGTCTAACTGATCGTAAAGATTAGAAAGTAAATCAACATCTTCGTTCTTTAAAGCACCACGATTTTTTGCGGCTTGAAGCATTGCAAATCTATCTCTAATACCTTTAATACCGGGTTTGATACGTTTGGCCGCTTCTTTTTCGGCGGCATTTGGTTTATCAATGTGCTTCATTGTAGTCTTAGACTGATGACTTTCAGCTTCACTCATTTTGTTCGTCATCATTTTCTTTCTAGCGGCTAGTGCGGCTAGCTTTGCACGTTGGGCTGCGGCTTCTTTGTCATGCGGTTTCGGACTAGCCTTAACGTCTTTGTCGTATGCATCGCTTTCATCAAATGCTTGCTTGTTGATTTCATCCGACTGAATGAAAGATTTAAAGGTCTTCATCTACATTTCCTTCTGAACTTGATTGAAACTCGGTTTCTAAATCATTTGATTGTTGTTGTTCTTCGTCATCATCATCTCTAAAAATTGAACCAGCTAATTCCATTTTTCTTGCAGATACATGATCCGCAATTTTATCATTTAATGCGTCAAGAATTGCGCTTTTAAATTCTGAAGGTTTTGCATCATACGCATGTTGAATTGCTGTTTGTACATTTTCCATAGTATACTCCTATTAGGTTTCTGTATTATTTATAATTACCATTTTTTTAGGCATTGAAAAACGGCATTAGGTAATCTTTACCTGCAATATTTATCGACACAAAACCGGCCGCATTATTTGGTACCGTGAAATCTCCTGCAATAGCGGTGTTTGCGACAGCACTTGATGGATTAATTCTTATTCCTCCAGCTACAACGCCAGCATCATTATCGCCAATCTTAGAAATGTTGTCATCTTTAAAAACAAGCATTCTGTGAATGTTGTCAATAAACGTAGCAGTACCAAAATTGGCAGTCGTTGCTATACTTAGCGGATTAATATTAAATCTAACGCTTGGATTCGGTATTACTACAGTAGAAGTAATTGAAGGAAACGGAACATCATCAATTTCCATATTGATCTGAGGAACACCAAATGCGATAGCAGATTCATATGAATTTGCATATAATATAGAATTTAATTTAGGCGTTCCAAAACTATTCTGTGTCGTAACTGACTGTGGCGCCACCAATGGCACAACAGAAAGGGTGCCAAAACTTAATTCAGAATTTACGGAATTTACATTTACTGTGAAGTTTAAGTTTTCAACAGAACCAAATGAAACTGTTGATTCTGCACTTTCTGCATAAATTATTGAATTTAATTGTGATGAACCAAATTCAAGTGTAGATGAAACAGAATTAGAATATATTTTACTGTTTATTTGTGCATCGCCAAATAATAATGTAGATGATAATGTAGTAGGAGTAACATATAATTTTAATGCATCTTCACCATATGACACAGTAGACTCTATAGACTGTGCATAAATTATTGAATTTAATTGTGATGAACCAAATGCAAGTGTAGATTCACCTGAATTTGGATGTATCTGAACAAATAAATTGCCTACTCCAAAAGAAAGTCCACTTGCAACAGAGGAGTCAAGACTATCAATACCTTGTTGAATAGTATTTGACTGATATGCTTGAATTGCTACATTTTCAACACAAAATAAGTTATCAGAAAGATATAAATTCTGTCTAACATTTATGTATACATGATGCGTGTTCGGAATCTCTACCGTAGAGTCAATTGCTTTATCGTTGGTGTCTATGAATTGTATTATCGATGTATCTTGTTGTGCCGATAAAAGCGTATTAGCAAATTCCGATAATGCAACGCCCAAAACAATCTTTTGAGAAAGTAGTTCTAGTCCGAAAGTTAAAGTTTGATTATCAAATGTTTTATTTGTACTATCAAACGTAGTATTGGCCATGATTTAATTTATATCAAAAATTAAAGAGCAAAAATTTTACTTGATCCGCTAGAGAAGACTACTGTGATATCACCGCCATTAGGCAGAATTGGCAAACCAGTTGCGCTATCAATGTATGCAATTAACCTAGAAGTAGATTGTACTCCCGTATCTTGAAATATTAATAATGCTTCACAATTTGCACCAGTAACGGATGTGAATGTTGCATCATCGGCATCAAAAACTCCATTGGTAACGGTTTTACTTGATAGTGATGTACTTGATATTATAGCACTATTTGACACCTCATTTCGATATTGATGTGATGCGCTATAAGTATAGACACCAGTGTCAACAAGTGCTATAGTAACGGTATTTGCTACCATGTTTATTGAAGCATTTAAAAATGCTTCTTTTGCTTTAGAATAAAGTGCGTTTGCCATATGTTTCCCCTATTAAATTTTATGATTTACCTATTTATAAAACAACCGGAGTGCCGATTTTTATAAATGCTTTTGTTGATGAAATTGCGTATCCAATTTTTAAAGAAAATGTCGCACCATCGATAGTAGAAGTTGTTACTATATTGCCATTATCTCCAAGATATAACGACTGTTCGGGAGTCCAAGTCCAAGATGCATTTGTGATAGATCCAAACGTAATTGTTTGTCCAGAGTTATTTAAAACACCAAGAATTTTATCAACTTGTGTCAATTGTAATGCAGAAGCAAGAATTGTTTCGCCATTTGAATTTAACGCAACCATTTTATATGAAGTTGCGTTACTATTAGTGAAAATAACATTCAAAGATTCGGATGCACCACCACCTGTATTGGCTTGATTGTAAGCGGCTTGTGCTAATGTTGTTGCTGTGTTAGCTTGTGCAAAAGCAGAGTTTGCTTGGGTAAAAGCCGTGTTTGCTCTTGTTCTTGCAAATGTATCTATTGTACCACCACCGCCACCAGATTGTGCTACAAATTCAAATTTCTGTGTAGATTCATTAAATGCTAAAACATATCCATCAGTAAGATTAGTGATATCAACATCATCAAGTCTGCGTAGATTAACTTCACCACCACCACCTCCGCCACCACCGCCACGATCCGATAAAATTGTATTTACTTTTGCTTTATACTGAGTTACATCTTTTTGTAAGACTTCTTTAAACTGATTGACAGATTGTTCAATAGCTTTTAAGTCTGGTTCTTTACCATCCTTACCTGGAATACCTTGAATGCCTTGCGGTCCAATTTCACCTGTTGGTCCTGCTGGTCCTTGTGTTCCATCTCGGCCGTTCTGGCCTCGCTCACCTCTGTCGCCTTTGGCACCTCGCTCACCTTGAATACCTTGGGCGCCAATTGGTCCAACGGAACCAATTCTGCCTGCTTCTCCATCTTTTCCGTCCAAACCATTTTGTCCATCTGCGCCCCTATCGCCTTTCAGTCCTTCCGGACCACGTTCACCAGCAACGCCTTGTATTCCTTGTTCGCCTTGAGGACCAACTTCGCCCTGTTCGCCTTTATCGCCTTTGTCTCCTTTAAGCCCACGTGGACCTTCAAGCCCCATATTACCTTGTGGACCGCTTTGGCCTTTGTCGCCTTGTGGTCCTGTTTCACCAGCTAAACCTTGTGGTCCACGTTCGCCTTGTGCGCCAGTAGCACCAATAGAACCTCGCAAGCCTTGTGTGCCTGCGGGTCCTTGTATATACTCAACGATTGGCTGTTTTGTTTTTTCTTCTAAAAAAGATACTAATTCTGTTTTTAGTTTCTGTACTTCTTTTTTAGTATATGCAACAGAGGTTGCAATTGCAACAGCATCGTTTAGGGTTGTATTAATTTCCTTCTTTGTCAACTTTAGCCTCTTCAACTAATGTGCCAAAAAATGCTGTCATCGATTTTGCTAATTCTCTTTGATCTGCATCATCGATTATTCTAGTCTCGGTTTCTTCTTTCTTCACACTCACAACAAGTTGTTGTGGTGGAGGTGAAGGTGGTGGAATAGGCTCTTCTACTGGATCGTCTTCGGCCTCTGCGGCTTCTTCTTCCATTTGTTCATCAATCTCTTTAATGTCATCTTCGGATTGCTGAAGAATATTCTTGCGAACATATCCAATAGAAAAATACTTGCCAACGTAATTGTCAATGTCAGAAAGAATACCTAAACGTTCTTTCATAATCTCAACGTTCTTTAATTCTGTGAAGTGTGCATCAGATTGGAAATCATAACTGATTTCTTCTCTCATTTGTTCCCATTCTTTACGGGTGCAAACACCTTTAAGAAGAAGTTGTGTTTCAAGCATCTTATCAAACAAATGTGAAAATCTCAAACGTAGTCTAGCAATAAATTTACCAAACTTTAATTCATCTCTAGTAATTTCAGAGGCACGTCCTAAAGAGAATCCACTATCAGACTCTAAACGTGAAACTGGAACGTTCAAGGACTTAAACATTTTCTTTTGGAAATACAATACGTCTTCAATCTCACCAAGATTCTGCCCACCTTGTAGTGTAGTAATCTCTGTACCTTTACCACCTTCTCTACGTGGCAACCAAAAGTCTTCAAGCATTGTTTGATATCGTCTATCGTCACGAATCTCACCAGTGTTTGCATCATACACTAGTTTGTTTTTATACTTCTGCATGATTTCACGCAAGTACTGTTCAGCCTTCATCTTAGGCAAGTTACCTACGTCAATGTAAAAGATTCTACGTTCTGGTGCCCTTGCAATACGATAGATGACTGTTGCATCTTCCAGCATACGTAATTGATTGAGTGGCTTGATTGCTTTGTGTAGGTGTGAGATGATAACTTTACCATCTTTGTCTGTTAGTCCAGAGTGTGTATACGAGATTGCGTCTGGTGCAATCTTAATTCCTTGATTACCATCATTTGCAAAGCCTTTATCAGAGTAGATAAAGTATTCATTATAACTTGTTGTTGGATTTACAGTTCCTGTTGCAAGATTCTTTTGTGCTTTTTTAGCTTCACGAACTTTGCGAATTTTACGTGGGTCGATGTAGCGAATTTCTTTTAATCCTTGTCTAGGATTCTTATCGTCAATCATCATGTGATAGTATAGTCTACCATCTACGTACCATCTACGAAAGATATCATATCCTTGATTGTTGAAGTCTAATAGTTTCATCACATAATAGAACTCATCACGAATTTTATTTTTAATGGATTCTGGCTGTTCTAGTTTATCTAAAATAACTTGAACTGGATAGTCGCTGTCATCAAAGACTAATGCTTCATTCACAATGTCTTCAATAGCCGTGTCACATTCTGGCTGTAATGCCATC
>Ga0209355_1000456_pt1 | contig 24634 bp, 21 predicted proteins | sample LauGreSBDMM110SN_3_FD_187563 | JGI IMG/M metagenome (GOLD analysis project Ga0209355, IMG submission 187563) | Freshwater lake microbial communities from Lake Michigan, USA - Sp13.BD.MM110.SN (SPAdes) (version 2) | ecosystem: Environmental > Aquatic > Freshwater > Lake | place: Lake Michigan... | reverse complement strand
CCCTCAGCAATGTCAAAGCTCACCTGATTGAGTGCTGTGAACGGCTGGCTGCCAGTATTTTTGGCAGGGTAAGTTTTGGAGACGGATTGAAAAGAGATGGCGGGCATGAGCCCCTTATTTTACGTTCGTGGGCTTTCGACCAAGAGCTCTGACACCCCATAAAGCAGGGCCAATTCGCGTAATTTGGCAGGTAATTGCTTGAATTTCAAAGTTTTTGACAGACTTTCAGCTTCTCTGCGGCATCCCAAAAGCACAGCCAGCGCTGAGGAATCGAAATCAGTCAGTTGACCTGCTTGGATTTCGACCTCTGCATCGGGGCTGTTGCGGATTTGTGTCAGCAACTTTGCCAAGTAAGTTGCAGCATTGTTGTGACGCAAATCGGGGGGCAAAATTAAAAGGGCTGTGGACATGCATGAGGCGCTTGATAGGTCGCTAAATTAGGCTTTTTGAGCATTCGCTTTATTGCGATTAGACAAGCTCTTGATCAAACCATCCACACCACCTGCATTGATTTCTTTGGAAAATTGCGTGCGGTAGTTTTCAACCAACCAAATGCCCATGACATTGAGGTCAAAAATCTTCCAGCCAGCACCTACGCCAGGCGTTTTTTCAAGGCGATAGTCAAGCTGTATCGGCTCACCCTTACCTCTGACCTCGGTTTGAACTACCAGGTTTTTGTCGTCTGTGGCACCGCGCAAAGGCTTGACCTGAATGGACTGGTCACTGATTTGGGTAAGAGCCCCGGAATAGGTGCGAATGAGCAGCAACTTGAACTCTTCTTGCAAGCGTTCTTGCTGCTCAGGCGTGGCATTGCGCCAGCCTGGCCCTGTGGCCAGCGCTGTCATGCGACGAAAATTCACATGCATCATCAATTTGTTATCGACCAGTTGCATGATCTTGTTGATGTCACCACCCTTGATGCCTTTGTCGGAACGTACTGCATCCAATGTTTCATTGGAAATTCGTTTGACAAAAGCATCTGGTGCCTCATCGGCTGCCAAAACGGCAGCTGAACTCAAGGAGAAGCCCAATGCCAAAACAAAAGGCCAAAAATAAGTGAAGAATTTGCGATTCATAGGGTGTGATCATAAAGAGCGTTTGACTCTTTAACGCGCGAACTTGGGAAAGGTTGATTAAACCACCAACTTCAATGCTTCTTTGGCTTAAGGCTGTTAGGGTTTTGGCGTCTGAGGCAAGGGCTCCTGATTGCCCGTGGCGCTTGGTCGATTGGGGGCAGCCATGGGCGCCGGCTGGTCTGGGTCTTCAAAGTCGTCCTGCATTGGCGGATTGCCGTCGTAAATGTCGTTCAAACGCTTTTGCAAATAGGCGTCCCGAGTGAATGTGTACGGGTCTAAAGAAGCCTGCTTGACAGCGTCAGACAAGGACAAATAGCGCTCCCGTTTGTCGGTCAGGCGCAACAAGGTCAGCGCATTTCTTGCACCAGCGTCTTGCACCTGTTGGTTCACATCTGTCTTGTTGTCGACGAACAAACCAAAGCCGTCCCGAATGGTGGAAGGTCCAAAAAATGGCAAGACCACATAGGGGCCAGAAGAAACACCCCAAAAGGCCATGGTTTGACCAAAGTCCTCTTTGTGTTTGTCAATCTTCAATTCGGTGGCCCAATCAATGATGCCGCCTATTCCAAGTGTGGTGTTGATGACTACACGCATGGCATTTTTGGAGGCCGCTTGGAGTTTGAATTGCGCCAAGCTATTGAAGAACGACATGACATCACTCTGATTGCTGAAAAAATTGCCAATACCTTTGCGAACCACTGCAGGCAAAACTTGGCCATAAACAACCGCAACGGGTCGCAGCACCACATCATCGGCCATGTCGTTGAAGGCCGTCACTTTTCGATTCAAGGGTTCAAGGGGGTCTGTTGGATCCGGGCCTTTCAGTGAAGCACACCCTTGCAACAGCAAGGTTGCCGCAATCAATAAACCGAGGCGCAAGCGCCACCAAACATTCATTACTTGCTTCCTGTGGAGGGTGATGCACTATCAGCCGCTTTGTTGTACAAAAATTGGCTGATTAAATTTTCCAAAACCACGGCCGATTGGGTGGATCCGATTTTGTCGCCCGCCACCAGGTTCTTTTCATCGGCGCCAGCCACAATGCCCACGTACTGCTCGCCTAGCAAACCACTGGTGAGGATTTTTAAAGAACTGTCTTGAGGAAAGGCGAATTGGTTTTGCAAAGCCAAACTGACTTTAGCTTGAAAGCTTTCACCGTCAAATTGAATGCTGTCAACACGGCCCACCACCACGCCAGCGCTCTTGACGGCTGCGCCTTTTTTAAGGCCTCCAATGTTGTCGAACTTGGCTGTCACGGTGTAATCTTTGGACCAACTGTATTGCAACAAATTGGCTGATTTAAGCGCTAGAAAAAGCACCGCCGCCAATCCAAACAGCACAAACAATCCAACCCACACATCATTTTTTGAACGTTGCATCACGTCCTCCTTAAATGCTGAACATCATCACGGTAAGGATGAAGTCCAGTCCTAAAACAGACAAAGAAGAGATCACCACGCTTCGGGTCGTCGCGGAAGCCACGCCTTCGGGTGTCGGCTTAGCCACATACCCTTGCAGCAAGGCGATGAAGGTCACCGCCACGCCAAATACCAAACTTTTGATCATGCCGTTACCGACATCTTTGAACACATCGACACCGCTTTGCATTTGACTCCAAAATGAGCCTTCATCGACGCCAATCAGCAGCACACCGACCAAATAACCACCCAAAATGCCGACCGCACTGAAAACGGCTGTGAGAAGGGGCAGCGCAATGATGCCACCCCACAAACGTGGCGCCAAAATTCTCAGTTTTGGATCAACCGCCATCATTTCCAAAGCCGTCAATTGCTCCCCTGCGCGCATCAAACCAATTTCTGCAGTGATGGAAGCGCCCGCTCGCCCTGCGAATAACAGTGCCGCCACCACAGGTCCCAGTTCACGCACCAAGCTCAGTGCCACCAACAAGCCAAGTGCATCTGCTGCGCCATAGCGCTGCAAGGTGTAGTAGCCCTGTAAGCCCAAGACGAATCCGACAAACAAGCCTGAGACTGTGATGATGGCCAATGAGTAATTGCCCAAAAAATGCACCTGATCGCGTACCAGCCCAAAGCGTTTCAAACAAGCGCCCGACATCATGGCCAGTTGCGCAAATAAACGTGCGCCATAACCCCAATCCGCCAACTTTTGTCGGACGGCATAGCCAATTTCAGCTGGGTGTAAAAAATTCATGCGGAAGTACTGCTGAAATCTTCAGCGATGGATTTGGCGGGGTAATGAAAATGGACAGGGCCGTCACTGAGTCCATTTACAAATTGATGAATGAGCGGGTCTGAGGTTTGCCTGAGAGACTCGGGTGTGCCTTGCGCTGCCACTTTGCCGTTGGCCAAGACCACCACATGGTCTGCAATTTGAAATGTTTCGTCAATATCGTGCGACACCACCACGCTGGTTATTCCCAAGCTGTCGTTCAACCTTCGGATGAGCCTTGCCGCCGTGCCTAATGAAATGGGGTCAAGGCCAGCAAAGGGTTCGTCATACATCATGAGATCAGGATCTAAAGCAATGGCGCGGGCCAATGCAACACGCCGGCCCATACCACCCGAAATTTCGGAAGGCTTTAAGTCTCTGGCACCGCGCAAGCCAACAGCATCGAGTTTCATCCAAACAATGTCACGCACCATAGACTCTGACATTTTCGTGTGTTCTCTTAATGGAAAGGCCACGTTGTCAAAGACATTCATGTCAGTGAACAAAGCACCAAACTGAAACAACATACCCATGCGCCTGCGCGCTGCATAAAGTTGTTCGGTGTTCATCTGCCCAACATCTTGCCCATCAAATGTGATTTGGCCATTCTGAGCGCGGTATTGACCGCCAATTAAACGCAGCACCGTGGTTTTACCACCTCCCGACACGCCCATCAGGGCCGTGACTTTGCCTCGTGGAATGCCAAACGACAGGTCGTTCAGAATCACGCGGTCCCCATAGCCGAAGCTGAGGTTTTTCAATTCGACCAGCAGTGGCGCGTTGGGCAGTGTCATGTGTGAAAAAAAGCCGGGGTCGCCGGCTTTTGAAGGATAAGGCGTTCAGGCGAAGCTTGTGTCAATCATTGAAATTCACACGCCTGCCTGTCTGCAAACATTTTAACGGGGTAAGTCGCTGGTTCCCATTAAGAATTCATCGACCGCGCGGGCCGCTTGTCTGCCTTCACGGATGGCCCAAACCACCAAAGATTGGCCACGGCGCATGTCGCCAGCTGCAAAAACCTTGGCTACATTGGTGGCATAGCCGCCTGTGAACTCGGTGCTGGCCTTGGCGTTGCCACGGTTGTCTTTGTCCACACCAAATGCGTCCAAGATGGTGGTGACCGGGTTGACAAAGCCCATGGCCAAGAAAACCATGTCGGCTGGGTAGGTTTTTTCGGTGCCAGGCACATTGACCGATTTGCCGTCTTTGAATTCAATTTCGACAGTTTTCAAACCTGTGACTTTGCCTTTTTCGCCAATGAATTCTTGGGTAGAAATGGCAAATTCACGTGCGCAACCTTCTTCATGGCTGGAGCTGGTGCGAAGTTTCAACGGCCAGTAGGGCCAAGTCAAAGGACGGTTTTCTTCTTCGGGGGGCTGGGGCATCACCTCAAACTGGGTGACGCTCTTGGCGCCATGGCGGTTGGAAGTGCCCACACAGTCGCTGCCGGTGTCACCACCACCAATCACGATGACGTGCTTACCGTCGGCGCGCAATTGGTCTTTGAACTTGTCGCCAGCGTTCACTTTGTTTTGTTGTGGCAAGAATTCCATCGCAAAGTGAATGCCAGACAAATCGCGGCCAGGCACATTCAAATCGCGTGATTGCTCAGAGCCCCCAGCCAGTAACACGGCGTCGAATTCTTTCTTCAGTTGTTCTGGACTGATGGTTTCTTTGGACCAGTTGGTCACTTTAGAGCCCTCAGGCAAATGACCCACCATGACGCCAGTTTTAAGCGTCACGCCTTCTGCTACCAGCTGCTCAGCGCGGCGGTCAATGTGAGACTTTTCCATCTTGAAGTCGGGAATGCCATATCGCAGCAAGCCGCCAATTCGATCGTTCTTTTCGAACAAAGTGACGTCGTGACCAGCGCGGGCCAATTGTTGGGCAGCCGCCATGCCTGCTGGGCCTGAACCCACCACAGCCACTTTTTTGCCCGTCTTGTGCGTGGCAGGGCGGGGTTTGACCCATCCCTCTTGCCAAGCACGGTCAATGATGGCGTGCTCAATCGACTTGATGCCCACGGCATCGTCCGCCACATTCAAAGTACACGCGGCTTCGCAGGGAGCAGGGCAAATACGCCCTGTGAACTCAGGAAAATTGTTGGTGCTGTGCAAGACTTCAATGGCGTTTTTCCAATCGCCTTGGAACACCAATTCATTGAAATCCGGAATGATGTTGTTGACTGGGCAACCGCTGTTGCAAAACGGTGTGCCGCAGTCCATGCAGCGAGCGCTTTGCGCTTTGGCTTGTGCGTCGTCCAAACCGATGACGAATTCTTTGTAGTTCTTCAAGCGCTCGCCCACGGGCTTGTAGCCCTCTTCGAGTCGCTCAAATTCCATGAAACCAGTGATTTTTCCCATGATCAATCCTTGTTATTTCTTATGATTTAGCTGGCGGCCAAAGTGTCTGTTGACTTGGCTTTGGCAATGGCCGCTTCTTTGCGCGCATTGATTTCACCCAAGGCGCGCTTGTATTCGTTCGGAAACACTTTCACAAACTTCAAACGTGCTTGCGCCCAGTTGTCCAGCAACTCACGTGCGCGTTGGCTGCCGGTCCACTTGTGGTGGTCTTCTAGCAATTTGCGCAATTGTGTTTCGTCTGCTTGATCACGGTGCCACACTTTCCGGTCAACCGCTGCTTCTTGCTCGGCTACCGTCAGTACTTTTTCCATGCTGACCATGGCGGTGTTGCAGCGTGATGCAAACTGGCCGTCTTCGTCGTACACATAGGCAATGCCGCCACTCATACCGGCCGCAAAGTTGCGACCTGTTTTGCCCAGCACAGCCACGGTACCGCCGGTCATGTATTCACATCCGTGGTCGCCCGTGCCTTCCACCACCGCAGTGGCGCCCGACAAACGAACTGCAAAACGTTCGCCGCCCACGCCAGCGAAGAAAGCCTCGCCAGTGGTAGCGCCGTACATCACGGTGTTGCCCACAATGATATTTTGGCTGGCCACGCCGCGAAATTCCAAACTGGGGCGAACCACAATGCGGCCACCCGACAAACCTTTGCCGGTGTAATCGTTGGCTTCACCGATGAGGTACAAGGTAATCCCCTTGGCCACGAAGGCGCCAAACGATTGACCGCCAGTGCCCTCGAGTTGAATGCGAATGGTGTCGTCTGGCAAACCTTCTGGGTGTACTTTGGTCACAGCACCTGAGAGCATGGCGCCCACAGATCGATTAACGTTGCGCGCCACTTCCATGAACTGCACCTTCTCACCTTTGTCGATGGCGGCGCGGCTCTTGGCAATCAGGATGTTGTCCAACGCTTTGTCTAAACCGTGGTCTTGCACATCGGTGTGGCGACGGGGTACGTCGGCAGGCACATCGGGCACTGCCAACAAACGGCTGAAATCGAGGCCACTTGATTTCCAGTGTTCAATGCCTTTGCGTGTGTCGAGCAAATCGGCACGGCCGATCATGTCGTCAAACTTCTTGATGCCCAACTGCGCCATGATTTGACGTACTTCTTCGGCAATGAAGAAGAAGTAATTCACCACGTGCTCTGGTTTACCAGAGAACTTTTTGCGCAAGGCGGGATCTTGTGTGGCCACGCCTACTGGGCAAGTGTTGAGGTGGCATTTGCGCATCATGATGCAGCCTTCCACCACCAGGGGTGCTGTGGCGAAACCAAACTCGTCTGCGCCTAGCAACGCGCCCACGGCGACATCGCGACCTGTTTTCATTTGACCATCGGCTTGCACACGGATGCGGCCGCGCAAACGGTTGAGAACCAGCGTTTGCTGCGTTTCAGCCAGACCAATTTCCCAAGGGCTGCCAGCGTGCTTGATGGAAGACCAAGGTGATGCGCCAGTACCGCCATCGTGGCCGGCAATCACCACGTGATCGCTTTTGCACTTGGCAACGCCTGCAGCAATGGTACCCACACCAATTTCAGACACCAACTTGACACTGATGTCGCTGTGCGGTGCCACATTTTTCAAGTCGTGAATCAGCTGCGCCAAATCTTCAATCGAGTAGATGTCGTGGTGTGGCGGCGGCGAAATCAAACCAACCCCTGGCACAGAGTGACGCAACTTGCCGATGTACTCGGACACTTTGCCACCTGGCAATTGACCGCCTTCACCCGGCTTGGCACCTTGCGCCATCTTGATCTGAATTTGATCGGCACTGTGCAGGTATTCTGCCGTCACTCCGAAGCGACCAGAAGCCACTTGCTTGATCTTGGAACGCAGTGAATCGCCAGCCTCTAACAGCATGTCGACTTCCACTTCTTTGGCGCCTATGACGCTCTTCAAAGTTTCGCCCTTTTTAATCGGGATGCCTTTGAGTTCATTGCGATAGCGCGCAGAGTCTTCACCGCCTTCGCCGGTGTTGCTCTTACCGCCAATGCGGTTCATGGCAACCGCCAATGTGGCGTGTGCTTCTGTGGAGATCGAGCCCAAAGACATGGCACCTGTGGCGAAACGTTTGACGATTTCGCTGGCAGGCTCCACTTCTTCAACGGGTATGGCTTTGGCGGGATCAATCTTGAATTCGAACAAGCCACGCAATGTCATTTGACGTTTGGTTTGGTCGTTGATGATCTGCGCGTATTCTTTGTACGTGTTCCAGTTGTTGGCACGGGTGCTGTGCTGCAATTTGGCAATGGCATCGGGTGTCCACATGTGCTCTTCACCGCGGGCACGCCAAGCATATTCTCCGCCGGTATCGAGCATGGTGGCCAATACGGGATCGTTGCCGAACGCTGCCTTGTGCATGCGCAAAGTTTCTTCGGCTATTTCAAAAATACCGATGCCTTGCACACGGGTCGGTGTACCGGTAAAGTATTTGTTCACAGTTTCAGTGTTGATTCCGATGGCTTCAAACAACTGCGCGCCGCAATAAGACATGTAGGTACTCACGCCCATTTTGGACATGATCTTGGACAGGCCTTTGCCAACTGCCTTCACATAGTTGTAGATGGCTTTGTCGGCCGACAAATCACCTGGCAGCTCTTTGTGCAAGGCCTGCAATGTTTCCATGGCCAAGTAGGGGTGAACGGCTTCAGCACCATAACCCGCCAGCACCGCAAAGTGATGCACTTCACGGGCGGTCCCTGTTTCCACCACCAAGCCGGCTGTGGTGCGCAAACCTTCGCGCACCAAATGCTGGTGAATGGCAGACAGTGCCAGCAAGGCAGGAATGGCCACTTGCGTGGGCGATACGCCGCGGTCGCTGATGATCAAAATGTTGTGGCCGCCTTTGATGGCGTCTACAGCTTCCGCACAAAGTGATGCGAGCTTGGCTTCAACGCCTTCGCTTCCCCAAGCTGAGGGGTAAGTGATGTCCAAGGTGGCGCTCTTGAATTTGCCATGGGTGGACAGCGCAATGTTGCGCAACTTAGCCATGTCTGAAAAGTCAAGTACAGGCTGGCTCACTTCCAAACGCATGGGCGGGTTCACTTGGTTAATGTCGAGCAAGTTGGGCTTGGGGCCAATGAAGGACACCAAAGACATCACGATGGCTTCGCGAATCGGATCAATGGGCGGGTTGGTTACTTGTGCGAACAGCTGCTTAAAGTAGTTGTACAGCGGCTTGTTTTTGTCGGACAACACAGCCAAGGGGCTGTCGTTGCCCATGGAGCCCAAGGCTTCTTCGCCGGCTTGCGCCATGGGGGCCAACAAAAACTTGATGTCTTCTTGGGTGGTGCCAAAAGCTTGCTGCAAGTCAAGCAATGTTTCGCCTGACACGGGCGCGTTGGCTGTGGTTTCTTTCACGTCATCCAATTTGATGCGCAAGTTTTCAATCCACTGCTTGTAGGGTTTGCTGCTGGCCAGGTTCGACTTGAGTTCTTCGTCGTCGATCATTCGACCTTGTTCCAAATCGATGAGAAACATCTTGCCAGGTTGCAGGCGCCATTTGCGAACAATTTTACTTTCTGGAATGGGCAAGACACCCGTTTCAGAACCCATGATGACCATGTCATCGTCGGTGATGCAATAGCGTGAAGGACGCAAGCCGTTACGGTCCAAGGTAGCACCGATTTGACGGCCATCAGTGAAGACAATTGATGCAGGGCCGTCCCACGGCTCGAGCATGGCGGCGTGGTATTCATAGAACGCTTTGCGGCGCTCATCCATGGTATTGTGGTTTTCCCATGGCTCGGGAATCATCATCATCACGGCTTGGCTGATGGGGTAGCCGGCCATGGTGAGCAACTCCAAGCAGTTGTCAAAAGTGGCCGTATCGGATTGGCCTGCAAAGCTGATGGGGTATAGCTTTTGCAAGTCTTCGCCAAGCACGGGTGAAGACATCACGCCTTCTCGCGCTTTCATCCAGTTGTAATTGCCCTTGACGGTATTGATCTCACCGTTGTGCGCAACATAGCGATAAGGGTGTGCCAAAGGCCACTCTGGGAACGTATTGGTTGAAAAACGTTGGTGGACTAAGCCCAATGCTGATACGCAGCGCTCGTCTTGCAGGTCAAGGTAGTAGGTGCCCACTTGATCTGCCAACAGCAAGCCCTTGTAAACCACAGTGCGGCTGGACATGCTAGGGATGTAGTACTCATTGCTGTGTTTCAGGTGCAGGTTTTGAATGGCGGCACTGGCTGTCTTGCGAATGACGTAAAGCTTGCGTTCCAAGGCGTCTTGCACAATCACATCGGCACCTCGACCAATGAAAATCTGCTTGAGCACAGGTTCTTTTTCGCGCACAGTAGGAGACATGGGCATGTCGCGGTTGACTGGCACATTTCGCCATCCCAATAAGACTTGACCTTCGGCTTTAACAGCGCGCTCAAGCTCTTGTTCACAAGCCATACGGGATGCATGCTCTTTCGGCAAAAACACCATGCCCACACCGTACTCACCTTGCGAAGGCAAGATCACGCCCTGCTTTGCCATCTCTTCTCTGTAAAGGGCATCAGGCAGTTGAATCAAGATACCCGCGCCATCGCCCATCAACTTGTCAGCACCTACCGCACCCCGGTGATCCAAGTTTTCAAGAATCTTCAAAGCCTGCGTCACGATGGCATGTGTTTTAGCGCCCTTGATATGGGCCACAAAGCCCACACCACAAGCGTCGTGTTCTTGAGCAGGGTCGTAAAGACCGGTTTGTTGCAAAGATGCTTTTTCGGCAGCCGAAGTCATGGCGCACTCCTAGAGAAATTTCGCGGGAATGTGAGCATATTGCATCGCACCAAAAATGCCAAGAAAATTAATTGGGGTCAGATCAACATTAATTTGCTCTATTTTTAAAAGTCAATTAATTAGGGACAGATCAAAAATGGGGATGAAAAGAGGATTTAAGGCCCGTTTTGGGTTCGAATTCAAGCTTTTGGGAATTTTTTGAAAGGTCTACCCGCTTTTTGAGGCAGGATTTGACGTCGGGTGGTCTTTTCCAATGACTTTAAAAAGTCAGGGCGCCCCACCACCCGCCCCTTCAGAGCTGACTCTGTCAAGTCTTTTTGAATGGATTCAGACAAACCGCCCGCGACAAACTCGGCATAGGCCGCCTCACGGGCAAACGGGGTATTTCCCAAGCCCCAATAAAGTGCATGCGGCGTCACCAATTTGTCGATTTTTTGACCAATCAAGTGCTTGTAACTGGACCAATTGAAAGCGTCGGCCGACTCGGCCACCCCGGCCCTGACTGGGTTTAAGTCAATGTAGGCCATGCACGTGAGGAGGTAAGCTTCAGAGTCAAGCAGCGAGGATTTATAACGCCCCTCCCAAAGGGTGCCACTTCTTTTGTGCCGATTGTTAAAGTAGCGCACGTAAGTTCGCCCCACCGACTGCATCATCAATGACATCGCTTCATCACTGGGCGGCGTGAGCAACATGTGAAAGTGGTTGTCGAGCAGCACGTAGGCATTCACGGCCACTTTGTGCCTCTGCGACTCTTCTAGCCACAAGCTGTGAAGCATTTTGCGATCGGTTTCGTCCAGCACGATGGGCTGGCGATTGTTACCCCGCTGAATCACATGATGAGGGTAACCTGGAAGGGCTAAACGGGGTTGGCGGGCCATGCCTGAATGCTAACCCGAAAGAAATTAATGTTGATCTGACCCCAATTAAGGGTAACGCGATGCAAGGGTTTGGGTGAGGCCGAACTCGGTCAGAAGGGACTGGAGGTGGTCGGCGGCACCTGGTTTGGGGCGGCCCGTGAAGTTGGCAAGGATGAGTTCGTTTTTCATGCTGTGCTCCCAACCTACCAGTTCGGTGACTGTGACGGTGTAGCCTTTTGACTCCAGGTAAAGACAGCGCAATACGTTGGTGAGTTGGCTTCCCATTTCTCGGGTGTGCAGCGGGTGGCGCCAAAGTTCGGCCAAGGGGGTACGCGACAAGTTGAGCGCTTTGTTTTGGCGCAATTTAGCGGCCACTTCGGCTTGGCAACAAGGTACCAAGACCATGGCGCGGGCTTTTTTCAGAAGGCCAAACGCAATGGCATCGTCGGTAGCGGTGTCGCAGGCGTGCAGCGCAGTGACCACGTCGATGTGCGATGGCATGAGTTGAGACTGCGATGACTCGGCCACCGAGGTGTTCAAAAAGACCATGCGCTGAAAGCCCAAACGCTGGGCCAAAGCGCGCGAGGCCTCGACCAATTCAGCACGCGTTTCAATGCCGTAAATATGACCTTGCGACAACTGCTTGAAAAACAAGTCGTACACGATGAAGCCCAAATACGATTTGCCAGCACCATGGTCTGCAAGTGACAAACCCTTTGGCAGCACGTCGTCAAGAACCGGCTGAGAGACAGGCAACTTAAAGGCCTTGGCCGCATCTTCTTCAGACAGCTCTTTTAAAATCTTTTCAATGAACTGGAACAGATGCAGCACCTGTTTCAATTTGCGACGAGAGTCCTGATTGATCTTGCCTTCACGCGTGAGGATGTGCAATTCTTTAAGCAACTCAATAGACTGTCCTGGCCGCAAATCTAAATCTAATGGCTTGGGCTCTTTCGATTTCGAATTAATTGGATTTTTTTTCATCTGACTCATTCTGCGGCAAAGTGGACCCTACTTCCAAGGCTTCCCATCCATCCAAACCCAATTGGTTCAAGGTGGCCATGTTGACTTCAAAAATAGCCTCTGCCTGAGGAAACGCAGCCACCGCACGATCAATGCTGGCCTCCCGAATCAAATGCATAGTAGGGTATGGCGATCGGTTGGTGAAATTGGTGATGTCGTTTTCATCGGTGCCCGCAAATTGGTAGTGCGGATGAAAACTGGCGATTTGAATTTCGCCCTCTAAATCAAGTGCCAGCAAACAGTCGTCTGCCACATTTAAAAAATTGTTGTAATCGTAAAAATCTTGCAACAAGTTTTGAACCACCAACAAGGTGGTGTCCCGCACAGATGCATCTAGCGCCACGAGATCTTTTAACTCTTGCAGCAAGTCGTCGCGCAAAGCTTCCAATGTGGCGGCCGAACTGACTGTGCAATGCACTTGCTCCTTCACATAAACCGATTTGGCAAAGGGACACAAATTCAAACCAATGACTGCACGCTCTAACCAGCGCAAGGTATCTTTAACCATCAGATTTTCTGGCGTGGTTTTGAATGAAGTGGTGTCCAAGGACATTGGAATTGTTGTTTGAGATTTCATGATGCCACGCTTTGTTGACTCAAAGTTCGCGCAATCAACATAGAGAGCAAACAGCCTAAAACACAACACAAACCTGTCGCTAACCAAGTCCACTGCCAACCGCCCACTTGGGACGCGAGCCAAGCCACCACAGGCGGGCCCGCAAACTGCCCTGCCGCCGAGCCTTGCTGCATCCACCCCACCGTGGTGGAAACATTGCGTTCATGCGGCGCCAAACGAACTGCCAAAGAAAATAAAGTGCCGGGAACCAAACCGCCACAGGCTGAAAAAAGTAACACACCCGCATAACGTAACCATGGCCAGCTTTGGGTGAATTCTGCAAACGCCAACACAGCTCCCAAGCCCATTGCAAAAAATCCCATGGCCAATAACACACTGGGATGAACGTCTCTTTGCAATAAACGCCCAGAAGCCATGTTGCCCAACATGTTGACGGCTGCTGCCAATGCTGTCAACGAACCTAAAGTGGCACCCAACAAGCCAGCTTGAGTGTAAATTGAGGGCAAGAACCCCACGACTGCCAGCCATTGGCCAGAATACATGGCAAAGCAAAGCGCAACCCACCAAGGCCCCGGCGCTGAGAGGGTTTCGCGCAATCTTTGAGGCCAGGCCACTGGCTTGAATGACGAGGCGTGGGCTAACTCAGGGTCAGAGAAAGTTAATAAATCTGCAGGCACCACACGCCATAAAATAATCGCCATAGCCCATGACAAGATGGCAAACAAAAGCCACCAAGTACGCCATCCGAACTCAGGCAACCACATGGGCCCAGCCAACAAAGTCAGGGCTGTGCCAGCAGGCATATAAGCTCCCCAATAGCCCAACAACTTGCGTAAATGCTGTTCGCTGACCAACTTGCGAATGAGCCCCGGTGCAGGCAATGTGACCCCTAAGAACCCAAAGCCTTCAACAGCACGCCACACCATGAGAGAGGTCGTACTCTCTGATGCAGCACCCATCGCACTGGCCACGCCCAAGATGACCAAGCCCGACAGCATGCTGCGCTTCAGGCCAAAGCCATCTGCTGACAAACCGACTGCCAGCGCCAAGCTCATTCCTGCCAACTGCACCAAGGACAACAAGAAGCCCGCTTCCATCAAACTCAATCCCAATGCTTGACTCAACTCTGGCAAAGCAGGCGGGAGTTTCCCAATTTGCAATGCAGCCACAACGCCAGAAAATATCACGCAGTAAGAAGCCCCTAAAGACAAAGACCTCTCTGAGACTACAGAGGAACTTGTCATGCTAGCAATCGACGGCCCGTCAAGCGTTCATGCTCACGCGCAGCAAAGCGATCGGTCATTCCCGCAATGTAGTCGGCCACTGCGCGGGGCGTTTCTTCGCGCGCAGCAAAATCAGAGGACATTTGTTGTGGGCTGCTGAGGTAAGCAGAAAACAACTCGCGCACCACCACCTGGGCTTGGGTCGTGGTCTCCATCACTTGAGGATGCCGATACAAATGTTTGAACAAAAATGATTTCATGGCTTGAACTTGTTCCGCCATGGCTTCTCCAAATGCCACCAAGGGTCCTGCAAGCCTGGCTTGGTCTGCATGCTGTGGCGCATGCAACAGCAAATTAGAACGCGTGGTGTCGATGACATCGTAGACCTGATCGCTGAGCATGCGGCGAATGGCTTCATACAACAAGCGTCTAGATTTAGAGGCATCATCCAAGCTAGGATGTTGCTGCAGAGTCAAAATTCTGTAGCGTTCAAACAAAGGCACTTCCGCCATTTGCGACAAGCTAAGCAAGCCTGAGCGCACGCCATCGTCAATGTCATGCGCGTTGTAAGCAATGGCATCTGCCAAGTTGCAGAGCTGCGCCTCCAAACTGGGCTGTGTGCCATCTAGAAATCGTTTGGCCACACCACCAGGTTCTTGGGCCTCAATCAAAAGTGCATTCCGCCTGGCGCAGTGCTTCAAAATTCCCTCTCGCGTTTCAAAGGTGAGGTTCAAGCCATCAAAGTCTGGATAGCGCTCTTCCAAATGATCAACTACGCGAAGGCTTTGCAGGTTGTGCTCAAACCCACCAAAGTTTTGCATGCATTCATTCAAGGTGTCTTGACCCGCATGACCAAATGGCGTGTGTCCCAAGTCATGGGCCAGCGCCACCGCTTCAACCAAATCTTCATTCAATCCCAAGGCACGGGCAATCGAACGCCCTAGTTGCGCCACCTCTAAAGAATGTGTCAATCGGGTTCGAAATAAATCACCTTCGTGATTCAAAAAAACCTGTGTTTTATAGACCAGCCGGCGAAAAGCCGTTGAGTGGACAATGCGGTCTCGATCACGTTGAAAGTCATTGCGCGTTGGGGCCGGCACTTCGGCATGTCGCCTACCGCGTGAATTTTCAGCAAAACAGGCGTAAGTTTCAAGCACAGCAACGGTCTATCACAGCACGCACCATGGCTTCTGGTGCAGCGCTTACACGGGCCTTGCCTAGGCCATCCATCAAAACGAATTGAATGTCGCCAGCCACTGATTTTTTATCATGCAGCATGTGTGCCAAATAGTGTCCTGCATTGTCTTGTACATCCAGCACAGGGCCTTTGACGGGCAACCCAGCACGCTCAATGAGGTCTGTCAAACGCTTGACAAAAGGAGCATCAATCAAGCCCATGTCGGCCGACAAATTGGCAGCCATCACCATGCCGCAACCCACCGCCTCGCCGTGCAACCACTCACCAAAGCCCAGTCCGGCTTCTATGGCGTGGCCAAACGTATGGCCGAAGTTCAAGATGGCCCGCAAACCAGACTCTCGCTCATCTTGCCCCACCACGAAAGCCTTGATTTCACAGCTGCGCTTGACAGCATGCGCCATGGCCTGAGTCTCACAAGCTTTCAAGGCAGCCATGTTGGCATCGATCCACTCAAAAAACGCCATGTCGGCGATGGGGCCATATTTGATGATTTCGGCCAGGCCGGCACTGAGTTCGCGAGTTGGCAAGGTTTTCAAAACCCCTAAATCGCACACCACCCGCTGCGGTTGGTAAAACGCACCAATCATGTTTTTGCCCATTGGGTGATTGATGGCCGTTTTGCCGCCCACCGAAGAATCGACTTGCGCCAACAGCGTGGTGGGGACTTGGACAAAAGGCACGCCCCGCATAAAGCTTGCTGCAGCGAAGCCCGTCATATCGCCTACGACACCACCACCCAAAGCAAACAAGACTGTTTTGCGATCGCAAGCCAGGCCAAGCAAGTTGTCAAAAATAAGGTTCAAGGTGACCCAGTCTTTGTGCGCCTCACCATCTGGCAGCTGAACAGTGTGAATCAATTTGTAATGGCCCGACAGCGCCTGGCGCAAGGCCGCTTCATATAGCGGTGAGACTGTGGTGTTGGTCACAATCATGGCGGATGCAGCTTTGGGCAATTGGCTGTAGCTGCTGGCTTGTCCTAATAAACTTTCACCAATCAGGATGTCATAACTTCTGTCAGCCAAATCAATTCGGACAGTTTCAGTGGGTGTGTGCAATGCGGTCATGTTCGGCTTGGATGTAAGGGTGCAGCATGGGTGTCAAAACCAATGAGGTCTAACTCTGCAATGATGGTGTTAAGCAACCTATTGATACTGGGTCGGCCTGTGTCAAAAACAAAATGCGCTGTCTCGCGATACAGTGGGTCGCGTGCATTGAACAAGTCTCGCAACTTTTCTTGAGGATCCTTGACTTGCAGAAGCGGTCTTTGCATGTCGTGCTTCAGCCTTCTGAAAACTTCTTCGGGCGTTGAGCGCAAATAAACCACTTTGCCACGGGTGTGCAAATTTTGCCGATTGACAGGCCGAAGCACCGAACCTCCACCGGTTGACAGCACACCGTGGTGGTACTTGCTCAAATCGTCAATGACGTTTTGCTCAATGTCACGAAAACGCTCTTCACCTTCTCGTTCAAAAAACTCTCGAATCGAACACCCTAGACGCTGCTCAATGACACTGTCTGAATCCAAAAAAGGCAGGCCGAGTCGACGCCCCATCTGCCTGCCGATGGTCGTTTTGCCAGATCCTGGAAGGCCAACAAAAATAATGAGCAAAAGTAGATATTCAAGGAAGGATTAAGCCTTCAAGTGTATTCGAGGGCGCTGGGATTAGGTTTTCTGCCAGCACTCTGGGGGTCACAAAAATCAACATTTCTGTTTTTCTTTGCGTGGATTGCTGGGTTTTGAAGAGCCAACCAAGCCCCGGCAAGCTGCCAAGCCCTGGTAATTGAGCCACATCGTCCTTGTCGGCAGCCTCCAAAATACCGCCAATGACCACGGTTCCACCGTTGTCCACCAAGACTTGTGTTTTTACGTGCTTGGTATTGATGGCATAGCCTGCCGCTGTGATTTGACCCACACTGTCTTTGGCGATGTCCAATTCAAGGACAACGGCCCCTTCTGGTGTGATTTGCGGTGTGACTTCCAACTTCAAGTTGGCCTTTCGAAAGGCCACGGACGCCGCGCCATTGCCGTTACTCACTTGATAGGGCAACTCTGTACCTTGTTCAATCAAGGCCTTGGTTTGATTGGCTGTGACAACCCTTGGGCTAGCCACCACCTTACCCTTGCCATCGGCTTCAAGTGCAGAAATTTCGAGGTTCAAAAATTGATTGGCTGCTGCGTTGAACAGCGATATAGCAAAACTTGGCGGGGGATAAATGGTTTGACCGGCTGAACCTGCTGGCAAATTCAAGAGATAGCCGGGTTGAACACCTCCTGTGCTGCCTAGCGCTTGGCCACTGATTGCCAAATTCACTGGCTTGGCATTGGCGGCAAAAGGCGCCGCAAAAGCACCGCCCAAACGCACACCCAAAGATTTTCCAAACTGCTCTTCAGCTTCCACAATCCGGGCTTCAATCATCACTTGCCGAACCGGTACATCGAGTCTTTTGATGACTTCTTGTATTTTCTTTAGGTAAACCGGGGTGTCCAAAAAGAACAATTGATTGGTTCGCGGTTCAGCCATGACCGTGCCCCGCGCACTGAGCCAATGGTGCCCCGAATTCGCAGCGCCACCCCCAGCCAATTGCAAACGCTGAACTACGTCAAGCGCTTTGGCATATTTCAAAGGAATGGCCAAGGCTTGTAAATTTTCAGGCACTTCCTTTTTGGGAGCAATCCACAAAACGCCAGCTTGCTGGGTGACGACCAAATTTTTAGACTGCACCACGACCGCCAAGGCTTCACGCCAAGTCATCTCATTCAAGTGCAGGCTCACGGGACCCGATACGCCCTCGGCCACAATCAAATTTTGGTTGCCGATTTCGGCAAGCGATTGAAGCAAGACCTTGACCTCGATGTTTTGAAAGCGCCACTTCATCTTTTGCTCCAACTCAAGGGCACTGAGAGGCACCATGAAGCAGCATTGAAGCAAGGCCCACCCAACGCCCCTTAACAATTGAAGCCTTTGGTATTTCAGACTGTTCATGGTGGCGCCTTTTCCCAAGCTAGCAAAGTTGAAGGTCTGCCCCACTCATCCCCCAGCCAAAGCCCCTTCTGATCCAAAGAAAGTACAAGGCGATTTTCAATGCCGAGATACTGCCCGGGTTGCACCGTACTGATGTGCCGACCCGATTGAAGAAGGGTCCAAAACAAGGTCTGATTGGATGCAGCGGGATATTGAACGGCTCCTACTACGCGCATTTGCGCGACAGACTGGTCAGGCAACACATGCGCGCCAATACTGAGGTCCTTTTTGACAGCTTTGACTCGGCTGGCCGCTTGAAGATCAACGCCTGTGTCCGTGAAAGCGTCCTCGGCGTTCCACAGTAAATGGATTTGTCCTTCTAGAGAGTACTCACTCGTTGGTAACAAACGCCACGTTAATTGAGACCAAATACCATTTTGAAACAACTGATTCAGTGACTGCAAATAGGCATAGGTGGCCCATTGGGTCCCCTTTAGACTGAAATCTAAAGCCCCAACTTCAAAACCATGCTCATCAGGCAAGGGGCTGAATTTCATGTGAACGATGTGCAAGTTTTTTGTCTGAGCCATTTGCTGCAAATGCTGGACAAGCTGCATGCGCAAAGCAGAATTTGGCCAGGCCAAAATCAATTCATCCACTTGGAATAGATATTCAAGAAGGGCATCATTTCTTTGCTCATGCGACAAGGCCAATGCACTGGCTTTGGCGTTTTGCAATGCCTCTTCAGCCTGCTGAGTCATTTGTGCCATGGTCATGTGCTGCCACTGAAGGCTGTGCGATTGAATGAATCCTGCGGTGGTGAGGCCTTGCCACGCCCCAAAAAGGCAAGTCATAGTTGCACCGCATAAAAAAATGGCGCGTCCAACTCGGGCCCAGACACTGCGAAAAAGACTGCCATTGCGCCAATGAAACGCCGCCGAAGGCCATGCTCTTGAAACCATTGCGACACACTTGTGCAGGCAATATGTTTTGATCTCATGAATGTTCATGGCGCAGACTTAACGACTGGCAAATTTGAAGCATGAGCCCATAAATGTGCCTTGACTTTGACTTCTATCAAACTGGCCCCACTTTGCGTAGGCTGGGTCATCGCCCGATGCGAATGAAGAATTTGAGGCGCTGTTTTCCAACGATTGAAAAGCATCATGTCGTTCATCAGGCTTTGCCACTTTTCTAGGTCTTCGCTGAGACCCTCAAACTCCAGCTTTCCGTGCTCCCAGTGCAGGCTGTGCAATTCAGCCATCAAGCCCTTTTGTCTTTTATAGCTTGCTGACAAAATAGCCTGTATGTCGTTCAAATCGTCGCGCTCTTCCTGTCTATGTGTTAAGTAATTCACGCGTGATTTCAATCGTGCCAATTCAAGTTGAGTCTTGGCTGCTTCGGATTCAGCAACCACGTCCATTTGCTTTGTATCGGCGAAGCTGGGCACATGAGAAATGTGCTTGGCTATTTTTTGTTGCGCTTCTGTTTCTTCCATAACAATCAGGAGTGCCACCATGCACACAGCGATACCAAAAGCTATCATCATTTCGATGCAGGACTGGCGAAATTCAAGTTCTGAAGAACGAAGCAAATTCAACATGACTTGGCTTCTTTGAACAAATTGAAATATTGGCTAGCCAACTCGCCCTTGCACGGCAACCTGAATGCCTCAGCCATGACGGTAGGCTGTAGCCCCCAAGCTGCACTCAGCTTATTGCTTTGTGTGGCACAAGTGATGATTTCGAGTTCGAGGCCCAACGCACTGAGTTGTGCCAAATAAGCTTGAACCAAGCTTTGAGGGCAAGCCCAGCAATGCGCCAACCAATTGCCCTCTGAGCTTGAATGAACTTCAAAGTCCATTGCCAACTCGGCCACCGGTAATTGAAATGCGGCAGCAGCCTCCAGCCAACATTCAGCCTCAATGTCCTCAGGTCCCCAGTGCGCCTGGCAATGAACATCACTCGCCCAAACTTCATGTGGCTGAAGCATGAGAACGGCCGGATTGGGGCTCTCTTCAAGACAATCTGCCTTCAATTGAGACATGAGATGCGCCAAATCTTCAGCTCTGCCATACAGCACTTGAGCATGCTGAACAACCAAAGCGCCCCAAACCTTGACAAGGCTTGAGTTTGAAAAGGCATGGCTGCTTGGATTGGACGTAGAGAAGGCATCAGAATTGATGAAAATAGGGCAGGCAACAAACCGCAAAGACGCGGCTTGCATGCGTAAGGGAAATGACAGCACAGGTTCACTTTCATAGACATGGAACAGTGCTTTGATTGGACCCGCCTATTGCACTCGAAAGGGCTACAATTCCACTCAATCCAGTTGCTTTCTGCAACGTTCAAAATCAGCCATCTGTCCGGCAGTTTTGACAATGCGGTCAGCGGGTTTTTCCGCTTAAGACATGTCCACTAAATCAAAATCAAAATCTCCTCGACAACGCGACTTGATTGAAACGCCTCGATTGCACTGGGCATTGCGCGTTTGTCTCTGGGCGGTTGGCCTTGTCTTTGCGGGTTTGTTGTCCGTGTTGATGGTGGTGGGCGTAGCCATGGTGATGGCCTACCCACAACTGCCTGACACCTCCGATCTGGCCGAATACCGCCCCAAGTTACCTTTGCGCATCTTCACAGCAGACGGGGTCTTGATGGGCGAGTTTGGCGAAGAGCGTCGCAACCTGACCCCAATCAAAGAAATTCCGCAAGTCATGAAAGACGCCGTGTTGTCCATCGAAGATTCGCGCTTTTACCAACACGGTGGGCTGGACTATTTGGGCCTCATCAGGGCGGGCATTGCCAACTTAAGCAAACGAAAAAGCCAAGGTGCATCGACCATCACCATGCAAGTGGCACGCAATGTTTATTTATCAACTGAAAAAACATACACCCGAAAAATTTACGAAATTTTGCTCACCTTCAAACTCGAACATTTGCTCACCAAAGATCAAATTCTCGAAATCTATATGAATCAAATTTTCTTAGGCAACCGAGCCTACGGATTTGCTTCGGCCGCCGAAACTTATTTCGGCAAGGCACTCAAAGACATCACGATTGCAGAAGCTGCCATGCTGGCCGGCTTGCCGAAAGCACCCTCGGCTTACAACCCCATCAGCAATCCAAAACGTGCACGCTCAAGACAGTTGTACATCATCGAGCGGATGGAAGAAAACAATTTCATTACCACCAAACAAGCCTTGGAAGCCAAGGCCGAGCCTCTGCGCATCCGGCCCAACAACGACAAGGGTCGAATTCATGCAGAGTATGTGGCTGAGACAGTGCGTCAGTTGATGTTTGCACAATACGGCCAAGAAACATACACCCGTGGCCTCCACGTTTACACCACCCTTCAATCGACAGAACAAAATGCGGCCTATAAGGCTTTGCGTCAAGGCATCATGGACTTTGAGCGTCGGCAGGTTTACCGCGGTCCAGAAAAATTCATTGCGTTGCCCACCAACCCCAAGGACATGGAAGACGCTATCGATGAAGTGTTGGACGACCACCCCGACAATGGCGATGTCATGTCGGCAGTGGTGTTAGAAGCAAGTCCAAAGAAAATTGTGGCCATCCGCCAAAATGCAGAGCAACTTGAAATTACTGGCGACGGCTTGAAACCCGCCCAGTCTGGCCTTTCTGACAAAGCGGGCCCAAACATCAAAATCAAACGCGGCGCTGTGATTCGAGTGGTGCAAACGCCCAAAGGCACTTGGGAAATTACCCAACTGCCTGAAGTCGAAGGCGCCTTTGTGGCCATCAGTCCGCAAGACGGTTCGGTCAGAGCGCTGGTCGGTGGTTTTGATTTCGAGAAGAACAAATTCAACCACGTCATTCAAGCTTGGCGTCAACCTGGCTCTAGCTTTAAGCCCTTCATTTATTCGGCTGCTTTGGAGAAGGGATTTACCCCAGCCACGGTGGTGAAAGATGCGCCGCTGTTTTTTGATGCTGGCGTGACAGGCGGTCAACCTTGGGAGCCTAAAAATTACGACGGCACCTTCGAAGGTCCCATGACACTTCGCAAAGGTTTAGCCAAATCAAAAAATATGATTTCCATTCAGATTTTGCAATCTGTGGGCACCCGCAATGCCCAAGAATGGGTCACTAAATTTGGTTTTGACGAAGACAAACACCCCGCCTATCTCACCATGGCTTTGGGCGCTGGTTCAGTCACCCCCATGCAGATGGCCACTGGATATTCTGTGTTTGCCAATGGTGGCATGCGCGTTCAACCACACATGATCACGCGCGTCACCGATCACAAGGGCAAGGTTTTGATTGACAGCCCACCGCAAATGGTCAATGAAGCCAATCGCGCCATCACCTCCCGCAATGCGTTTGTGATGACCAGTTTGCTGCAAGAAGTGACTCGCTCTGGTACGGCGGCCAAAGCACGTGTCGCTTTAAAGCGTGACGACATTTATGGGAAAACTGGTACTACCAACGACTCCATGGATGCTTGGTTTGCAGGCTATCACCGGAATTTGGCAGCTGTGGTTTGGATTGGCTACGATACACCCCGCAAATTGGGCGATCGCGAAACAGGTGGAGGTTTGAGTTTGCCCGTCTGGATCAGTTTCATGGAAACTGCCCTCAAAACTAGGCCCGTCATGGACGCCATCGCGCCCGAAGGCGTGTTGTACGTGAATGGCGATTGGTACTTTGAGGAATATGCCAAAGGCGGTGGCGTCACCAGCCTAGGTTTGGGCAATGAAAAAGGAGTCAGCCTGCCAGAACCCGATGAGAAAAAACGGATTTTGGATTTGTTCCGAAATTGAGCATGCTCAGTTAGTCAGTCAATCAGAAATGTAGCGACTGGCCAGACTGTGCGGAGCCAAAGCGGGAGAGGTTTTCAAAAAACTCTCCCTCGCCTTTGGTATCCTGCCATGAACCATCTTTGTATTTGTAGTGGTGCCCACCTGATTTAGCGGCAAGCCACACCTCATGCAGGGGTTTTTGCAAATTCACAATGATTTGGCTTCGGTTGCCAAAGGTGATCGTAATCATGCCGCCCACCCTCTGGTTATCGATGTCGGCATCGGTTTCATCGTTGATTCGATCGCAACTGGTCTCAATGCGAGACAAAAGGCGTTCAGCCGTATCCAAAAATTCAAGGTCGGTCATTACAATCCGTGACATGTGCAAAGTTTTGAGAATTTTAGTCCTTGCCCAAACCCTTGGCGTTTGTGCGGTAGCTTTGACTGCCTGCGGGCAAAAAGGTCCCTTGGTTCATCCCCAAGACCCCTTGTCGGTAGACCGCGCCACTTTACTCCAAACATTAATACCTCGTTTTCAAAGCGAAGCACCCCAACCCCAGACACCTCCCGCAACAAAACCATGAACGCCAACACACTTCCTGGACAGCCTCACATTGCTTACCAAGCCAATACCTTGTGCATGGAGAACGTGAGGTTGGCCGATGTCGCCGCCCAATTTGGCACGCCGGTCTTTGCTTACTCCAAGGCATCTATGTTGTCGGCACTGGCGGCCTACCAACGTGGCTTTGCAGGCCGCAAAGTGCAAATTTGCTACGCCATGAAAGCTAACTCCAACTTGGCCGTGCTACAGGTCTTTGCCAAAGCCGGTTGTGGTTTTGACATTGTGTCGGGCGGTGAGTTGGCCCGCGTTTTGGCGGCAGGTGGTGCACCCGAGAAAATCATTTTTTCAGGTGTCGGCAAAACACGCGCAGAAATGAAGCAAGCACTCGAGCTTGGCATTGCTTGCTTCAATGTGGAAAGCGAAGCAGAGCTGGAAGTGCTCAACGATGTTGCTTTGTCGCTGGGTCAAAAAGCGCCCGTGAGTTTGCGCGTCAACCCCAACGTCGACCCCAAGACACACCCCTACATTTCAACCGGCCTCAAAGGCAACAAATTTGGCGTTGCGCACGAAAGCGCTGTTCAAACTTACAAGCGCGCTGCTGCCTTGCCAGGCTTGGCCGTGGTGGGCATCGATTGCCACATTGGCTCACAAATTACAGAAGCCACGCCGTATTTGGACGCCATGGACCGGATTCTTGATTTGGTCACCGACATTGAAACGGCAGGCATTCCCATCCACCACATTGACTTTGGGGGTGGTTTGGGAATTGACTACAACGGCGATACACCACCCGCCGCCGATGCCTTGTGGCAACAACTGTTGGCCAAATTAGATGCGCGTGGTTTTGGCCAGCGGCAACTCATGATTGAACCGGGGCGCTCCTTGGTGGGCAACGCCGGTGTGTGCCTTTCAGATGTGGTGTACATGAAGCCTGGCGAGCAAAAGAATTTTTGCATCATTGATGCCGCCATGAACGACTTGCCTCGCCCAGCCATGTACCAAGCATTTCACCAAATTGTGCCCGTCACACCGCGCGCTGGCGCCATGACATTGGTCGATGTGGTCGGCCCTGTGTGTGAAAGTGGTGATTGGATTGGCCGCGATCGC
>Ga0209355_1000455_pt1 | contig 24635 bp, 9 predicted proteins | sample LauGreSBDMM110SN_3_FD_187563 | JGI IMG/M metagenome (GOLD analysis project Ga0209355, IMG submission 187563) | Freshwater lake microbial communities from Lake Michigan, USA - Sp13.BD.MM110.SN (SPAdes) (version 2) | ecosystem: Environmental > Aquatic > Freshwater > Lake | place: Lake Michigan, USA... | reverse complement strand
ATAGATTGACAAGAGATTGTCATAAGAGCTATCATTACATACTATCATAATCTTATTCCATTTGTTGAAAAGAACACTGTCTTTCACAGCATATGTGAAGAACACAACACTTTCAACTTCATACGAAAGAATAACCAGCCTTGAATTCTCAAATTTCACACGCAATGGCACTTGATTAAGTGTATCAAGGAATGAAATTTCAAAGGAAAACGCTTCATATAGATGTGCAAGAAGCCGGCCTTCCGTTTGGATAATGTCACCATCGAACAAGGGGGTCGTTGGTTGGAATTCAAAGGCAACATTCAGTTCCCTATTTTCGAAGTCAATGTATTGAACAGAATTCACATCAAAATCGTAAGTTAGCTCTTGGTTCTCAATGTATGGGGCACTCACTACCACGTCATTTAATGATTGAAAGTAATTGAGCTTTGAATCCCAACTATATACAAAAAGTTCATTATAAATTTCGTACGTACTCAAGTGATGGACATGGTAATCCGTAAAGTTGTTTACGCAAAACTGTAAACTGAAGTCAAGGTAAGGTGCTTCGGTATTTTCCGGATTCTCGAAGTACAAGGGAGCAATTTTGTAACCTTGACTCAACACATCCGCTTGTGAATAAGGGAAAACGTTCCCTATTCCATATGTTAGCACCACATTTTCAGAAGATATGACATGGAGATTGGCATTGATGTCGTCTAGTTGTATAGTTCTTTTTAAAGAATGTATTGTGGACAAAGCATTATTGGAAGTTGTATGGAAAATGGTGTCTGCTGTATTTTTCGTAAGACGAGGAAGCTTGCGAACACTAATAGAAACTGTTATTTGCTCAATTGACACATCATACGGTGTAGAGGAATATCTGAATGTAAATTCGTCAGCCAAAGTATTACCACCTAGGTGTTGGTAATGAAGGTCGTTATTAATAAGGTTGCTAAATGTCCATCTAGCTTCGTCTGATGTTGATTGTAGATTTGTTCGCTTGATGACACCATTCACGGGCCTTTTTCCAAGATAAAGGATGAGGTTGTCACTTGCTTTATTGTCAAATGAGACGACCGTATCCGCTACAAGCGCCTTTAATGAAAACGCATCGGACTCGTCAATTACAATACCAATATTAGTTGTTTTGAATAAGGGTGGTAGTGATGATACCATTTGGGTGTAATTTATAGGCACTTCAATGTCATTTATGATTATTGATGGATGACTAAAAGCTGAATGAAGAACATTACTGTGGTAAGAAACGTCGAACTCGTTCGGTGTGATTATGACATTGTCTTCTATCATGCCATGGGACCGTAGGTGTAATGGAAGGACAATGCGTCTCCCTTCCACGGTTTGCCGACCAGCAAAAACAGGTATAGCACTTGGCCTCCACCAATAGTTTTTCAGTTTGATCTCATATTCTGGTGACGTAAACCCATTGAACCCAATGAACATCTTTATCGTTTCGTTTGAAAGAGACATGGGAGTGTACGGGATGTAAGCGAGCATATTGTTCATAATATTCGACCATGACACCGTATTGAATTTCGTATTACTTACAATTGAACTATGTGATAGGAATCCTTTTTCCAAACCAAGCGCCCCAAATGAAAGGGTCATGTCATCCGTCTCAAGGTCGAGGTTTATTGGTCGGCCTCCGTCGGTCAAGGTTTCCAAAAGTTGAAATAAGGGTCCTTTTAAGATATTGGAAGTTGGCAATGTGCCAAGGGATTGAATAACAAAATCACTTGAACCAATCAAGTCTTGTTGTTGCGGAAAATCATTGTGATAGAGATGTTGACAAGACAAATAGAAAGATTCCGTTGAAATACCTTGACCACCAGCATTAATTGAGTAAGGGATAAGGAGATTTTCGTCAAGCCTTGATCGAATTTTCTTTACTATTTCGAAATTCTTTGACGAAATTTCATCAGAGGTCACAAGACGGACAGCACTTGGGGTGAACTCCTCATTATCTAGAAAATACCGATACTTATTTGTGTCGGTGAATTGAAATTGAATGCTACTAAATGGATAATCAAAATTCGTTTGATATAAGACGTTGGATGTAATTGGATATCGTTTTACTAGACCCGACGTTAGTAAAAAGGCATCTTGAAGAGGTAATACTTTTAGAACCACTGAAACTGTTTTGACGGAACTCGCAACTTTGTCGTTGCCAACATTTCTCGTGAAATAGAGTTGGAGTTCATCTCTATGGTATCTTTTTGACGCTTGATAGAAGAAACTTGCCGAGTTTAATTGACTCAAGTCAACTATATTCACAATGCGATCTGATGAAATAACGCAACCATTCACGACCTGACTTATATGAAGATGGGTGGGGATAAAGGATAAATTTGATCTTAATGCAGCTATGAAAGGCAAAATATTTACCTTGTATTCATGGTCAATTTCAAGTTGATACTCTATCGGAGTGTTCACAATCCATGCATTGTCAATTATATATTGCTTTGGAATGATTTCGGCTTCTACCGTTTTTAAAGTTCCGTTAGCATTGTAAGAAAGTGTTGATTTCGAAAAAGTTATGCTTGAGCTTGTATACGGCAACTGACTTCGCAAATAGATCTCTTTGTTCTCAATATTTGAATTATGGAAGCTTTGCACGGGTCCAAAGTTCAATCTCATGGTTTGAAAGTAGTTGGTCTCGGACCAAGAGATCAAGGTTGCTGGTTCAAAAATGTATGTCTTTTGGATTGGAAGGTAAGAATCGTATTGATCAATATTTGACAATACATTGAAATTTGAATAACTAAACAATATAGAAGAAGAACCTTCGTTGAGTGTCATTTGCATCAAATTACTTTGCGACGGGGCTCGCGGAGTTGCTACAATGTTTTTGTAGATTGTTGGTCGATCTGTTATATTTATGGCTCTGTGAGTGAAATCATTGATATCGTTCAAAATGATCGAGTATGACTGATTCAAAGGCCTTCGTCGCCTTCTTGAGAGAGTTGTTAAATGGTCAATTAACACATTGGACGAAGGTTGTACATTTTCGCTCCCTTCAATAACGTTTGTGGAATCAACCCTATTTACAAAACTAGAAGCAATAATCAAAGCCCCATTGATATCGTAATCTTGAAGAGTGAACAAGTTCCGATATGTTGTTACATTCTTACCGGAAGCTTGTGATACATTTATAGTGTAGCTTAACGTTTGATTAGATGTCTCTTGCCTCAAACCATCCATAGAACTATAGGCACTAACGGGGAAATACGCTACACTCGTGTTGTAAGTTTGTGTTAACGTATTGTTGATGTAAACGTTACACGTCGTCGTAGATGAGTGATACATCGTAACGTTTGATGTAGTGACATTCAAAAGAACATTTGCAACACTGGTCACAACGTTGGATGTTGGATAATGAATGTACGAAAACGGTTGTGAAGAAGGTGATACGTACTTGGATATATTCCAATATATAGATTTGGTCTCCATTTTTTCATTTCGTAAGAGGAACTCAATGCGTTCTTCTTCAGAAGTCCATATGTTGTACGGCCGATATGTAAAGTCTCTTAATGATGTGGATACCTCGCCACGAATGTTTAATAACGATCCACTATGAGGATATGTTCTTATGAATGCGTTAGAGTAGGATATATTTTCACATGCCAGCCCGTTGAAGTTACTAGTGAAAAGAGTAGAACTCGCGGTAGTGTAGTTTGCTTCCCAAAGAGATGCTAGCTGACGGGGTACAATAACTTTAATTTCAAAAAGACTATCTTCCACTCTAAGCTGTATTGGTTGATAGGTACCAACCAAGGGAGCTATGTTCGAAAGAGCAATCTTTTGTGAAAGGACATCATCGTATGTCAAAAATAGACGGCGTGTTAGAAAGTATGCCGTATACCATTCTTTGTAAGCGTTCCAAAGCACAAATGTTAGAGATCTTGTATCATCATTGGCAAAGGTTCCATTTGATTGTGTAATCGTATAGAGTTCATACGAGTCGTTTATGAAATTTAGAGGATTGGTCGATGATGGTTGATTAGTTACATTCGATTTGAATATGGTAAACTGTCGAAAGAATGCATTACGTTGAGATCCAAAGAACGCATTTTCGAATGTTTCTTGTGCCGATTCTATATTGGCAAGTGTTACACTATCTAAACTACGCCGAACTTCATTGTCAAAAAACAACACATGAAGAGCTTTATACGAATCCCACCATAAACCTATATTTTCATGATTTACCCACGTTGACGACGTTTGTAACTCGAAAATAAGGTTTTCGATATTGTCAATATAATCAAGCATGTCTGATATTTCGGCAAAAGATGAGCCATTGGGATTCCATGTGCTCAAATTGGTGCGTAGGTTGATAATGTAGACAACTATTGTGCCAAGAAATGTTTGATTGAGGCCGTGAATCAAAGACAACGCATTTCTTGTTGGTAAGAACGAAGCTTCTCGGGCTATGAGGCCGTCTAAATAGTTATCAATTTTTCGTTCAACCATGAGATTTACTTCATTCGAAGTGTAATGAGCACTTCCATTGTATGATAGCAAGATGTTGGAATCTATGTTTTCAAACCTTAGTTTGGTTGAATTTGCAAGATCTAATCCGGATGACACATAGATAAAACTGGAATCAACATTATAATTTTCCGAACCGGGCCATGTAATTGAATTTACGACAAACTTACTCTTGTACCTTTTGTTGATAATCACATCATGTGTTTCATTAGAGGCCACCCCGAACAAATTCGAGTTATCATCTTGTATTTGTGTAATAGGATAGATTGAAAACGCATCAACCGTGCTAAAAGTAGCTTCCAAGTGAGGACTGTATATAATATCACTGATGTTACTCCACGAAGATTGGGACAACATCCCATATGTAGGCTCATTGGGGTTGTTATTCGCATAAACGGTTTTAGAGAATGGTATTGTCACACCCTCTGTAAATGAGATTGAATTTGATAAACTTTCGCCAATGTTAATCGGAAGTATTGTCCTCATATTTTGTGTATATGTATTGGAGTCGTTCACAAATGACAAAGTAGGCACTTTTGCTCTTTTCGCAAAATGAATTGGTATGACATTTGCTGACACGTCAAATGCCGTTATATTTGCCACAACATTGTTGACATAGGCAACCTCCGGTTTCCATGTCTCATTCATGAGGCACCCCTCATTTGAAAACGTTGGAACATTCTGGTAGCTCGCTATGCTTGTGCCTTTCAAATTCAAATTCTCATGAATTACGTTATTCACATTTACATTGGTATAATTATACGCCAAATCAGAATCCGATGTGATGAAGAAGTTAGATCCATAATAAAGTGATGACACTGGTAAAAAGCTTACAATGTCGTATGAGCTCGGTGAGATCGCGTTAGTATATGGATTCGTCGTTGTATTAAATGTGTTTGATGTGATGTACCCAAACACAGCATTGGGATATATTTCGTTCGAGTTATAGTAAATAGTTACCGGAAACTCATCGTTGAAAGATATATTGCTTATGCCAAACTTATCGAGGGCATCTTGTCTCACGGTTGTTAGATAATTGAAGTTAAGAGGGTCTTTGAAATAGATTGCACTTGTGATGATGAGCTCATTGCCCACCAATATGGAGTATATCGCATCAGACTGTATTTGAAAGCCCATATTAATCGATTTGTACCCAACATTTTGTATGGTGTCCCCTATTGTTATCGTATCGGATGCGGTTTTTGTGCTACGTGTACCAATACATATTGCGTTATCAACCGTTGATGTAATGGAGTCCGCCCCTGTTCCAATGAAAAGGTTGCAAGACCCTCCACGGTAGATGGAGTTTGCAGTGTTGTATCCTATGAATACGCTCATTGAACCACTTCCATCTTGACAAATATTTGTACCAATTAGTACATTTTTATCACCCGACCAGTGCGACGCGGAGTTATAGCCAATGATTACATTTTCGTCGCCTTGGTTCGAAATTCCGGCGTTTGTACCTAACACGACATTGTTATCTCCGAAGTGATTACTGGCACCTGCTTGTAAGCCCACTATTACATTTCCGGATCCCTTGTTGAGCAAACCTGTATATGGACCAATTGCTATGTTTGAGGATCCATATTCTGCATGTGCCATGGCAAAGGCCCCAACGGCTATATTAAGGTCCCCTTGACGCAAGGATTCACCGCTTTTGAACCCAATAAAGCAATTGGCATTCCCATTGTTATTTGAGTAACCAGCATATGCTCCAAAGTATGTATTATAGCTACCTTGAAATGCTGAGCGTCCCGAACGATACCCCGTCATCGTGTTGAAACTCCCACTTCTATTATCTTGGCCGGCCTCCGCACCAACCATGGTGTTGAAGCTCCCATCGAGACAACGTTCTCCCGCAGCAAACCCCACCGCAACAGAATAGTTCCCGGAAGCGTTGTTTCGCATGGAATATGCGCCTACTGCAACACAATCAGACCCACCGAGATTTTGTTCACCCGATCGAAATCCAACAAAGACGTTTTCTGCCCCTTGTTTATTTTGCCGACCTGCGTATGCGCCTACATATGTTCCATATGAGGCACTTGTATTTTCGGCACCAGCTCGGTATCCGATATATGTGGCAAAAGATCCTTTAGTATTCTTTTTCCCCGCTTCATAGCCTACGAAAGCGTTGCCTCCACCTGAGCTTAGCTTCCCTGCCCCTTCTCCTACGCGGACGGTTTGGAGAACTCTTGTCGACACGTCTTCAACAAGACCTATTGATGTCTCGCCCGAAGATGTGGCTTGTCGAAAGGTAAGAATAGGCAACATATGCTATCTATCGTTTGGGTTTCTCGCCAAATCGATCTTACTACTAGAAACCAACAGAAAGATCGTGTAAAAATCAATTTAATACGCAAAGCGCTAGCACTAGCTCATGATGTAGTCATTGTTGACAAAAACTTGTGGTTCATCGGTGTCAAGTGACATGATGCTCACACGCGTGCTATGGTTATGGCCGAGACCCAAATCATATGCTTTTGGAGTTTTTAGATTATGGAGCACTTGAACCAAATTGGAGGTCACATTCTCCGGTACGTACAAGCATGTCATGAATGGTTCGAGATTATTCATTATGCTTTTCTCTTCAATTGAAACATCAAAAATGCGCCGTGTGCGTGCATTTGTAGACGATTGTTGATGTATGTATTGTAAAAGAAACGATATGATAACACAATCACGTAACATCCAAGTGTTATGAACGTCTCCTATGCAAACATTCAAGGCTTTTGCCATGTGAGTTGTTGAAAGACATAAATAGTGCCGTTTTTGTGTTTGCTGGTCCCATACAATCATAGCAAAATGTCCGCTATCATCAAACGTGACATCTTTCGTATATGGAGATACTGACCATACGGGAAACGGAACCCAATTTTCAAAGAGGGTCGCAACATGTCCTTCAGTGTCGATATGCTGAACACATTGGATGTGAGACGGTACTAATGCCAATATGTTTTGAAGAACATGCTTTTCAAATAAAGTAAATAACCAAATAATGTACATTGATGCTTCTAAGAAGCACGTTTGCATTGTATCCCGTATTGTCTTGTGCCTCACCATGTCATGTATATAAATTGAACCTTGTAAAACCTTTATGTAAGGTTTTTCAAACCTTAAAGATTTTACCATATAAGTTTATACAAGGAAGGAACAATGGTTGCTACTGATATTCAGTCTTTGTTAGACCATCCTAACTACATTGGGCAACTATCCGAGGCAAAGCTCGTTGAGATTTTGGAGAACGCAACCGAAGCATTTCACAACTCTTCGTCACCAATCATATCAGACGACTTATACGATGCTTTGAAACAACGTCTTACACAACTGGCCCCAAGACATCCGTTCCTCAAAAAAATAGGGGCTCCTGTTCGGGGAGATAAGGTAAAACTTCCCTACTATATGGGATCTCTTGATAAAATACGGGACGATTCAAAGCACTTGGACAAGTTCAAAGTGAAATATCCTGGCTCTTATCTCATTTCGGATAAACTTGACGGGGTATCAGCTATGTTTGTTCGGGGCAAAAACGGCATGGTGAAGCTCTATTCACGAGGAGATGGCGAATATGGTCAAGATATCTCACATTTGGTTGGTAAGATCAATACCATTCCTACGAGCTTTCCTCAAGGCGTACAACAAATTGCCGTACGTGGGGAGCTAATTTTAGGAAGAGCCTCCTGGGATCATCTCGCAAAAATGTCAAAGGGATCTAACGCCCGAAATGTTGTTGCTGGTGCTGTAAATGCAAAACATCCCGATGAAGAGGTTGTCAATGAAATTCAATTTATTGCATACGAGTTGGTTGAGCCAAAAGAGAAGCCATCGCTTTCATTTGACACATTGCGATCTTGGGGATTCAAACCTCCTCATTCAACGATTCTATCTGATTTTCAAACAACAAGTTCAAAGCTATCATCTGTTCTATTATCTCGCCGGCAGAGTTCGGAGTTCGAAGTTGATGGAATTGTTGTTCGTCAAGATGAACAACATCGCCTCGTGACAGGCAAAAACCCAAAATACGCGTTTGCTTTCAAGTCCATTTTGACACACCAAGAAGCGGAAGTTATTGTTCAAAGTGTTGAATGGAATGTAAGTAAAGATGGTTTCATGAAGCCAACTCTTTTATTCGATACCGTTGCTATAGCAGGGGTTAACATCAAACGGGCAACCGGGTTCAATGCAAGCTACATTGAAAAGAATGTCATCGGTCCAGGGTCAAGGGTTGTCATTATTCGATCAGGGGATGTGATACCACATGTTGTGCGAGTAGTCGGGCAATCTGCCTCCGGTAGGCCTGCATTTCCCACGGAACCGTTTGTGTGGACGGATTCTCATGTGGATATTCAGCTTCGAGACCTTGAAACTTCAGAAGGCTACTTGTTGAAACAACTTGAATACTTTGTAGACCAAATTGGAGTGCGACATATAGCAAAGGGAACCCTTAAGAAGATGATTGAAGTTGGTATTCGCACCATACCTCAACTCATGAATGTACAAAAGAAGCAGTTGCTAGATATGGATGGTGTGAAGGGTGTTATGGCAGACAAAATATACGAAAGTATTCAAGAAGCAAAAGATAGGGTGACATGTATTGATTATATGAGCGCCTCAAACATGTTTGGTCGGGGAATCGGGAAGCGTAAGCTTGTAGCAATTTCAAAAGTGTATCCAGAGATTCTATCGATTTCGAACTCGGCTCGAGCAATGGATGTTCGTCATGTAGATGGAGTGGGCGCAGCAGCAGTGGCCTCCGTTCTTGAAGGTCTTCCTGAATTCTATAAAATGGTACGCTTGATTGGAAACGACGTATGTTCCTCGTCCAACCCACACGCCCCCAAATCATCTCAAACACCGCAAACACCCAAAACCCCAGAAAATGCGCTTTTGTTGGCCCTTAAAGACAAGAATGTTGTGTTCACCGGGTTTCGCAATGAAGCTTGGGAGAAAGCAATACTATCTATTGAGGGTAAGGTGACCTCAACGGTTTCCAAGAAAACATTCATCGTAGTCGTAGGTGATGTTACAAAAACGAACACTAAGTTTGAAAAGGCAAAAGAGCTTGGGATACCATGGATGGAAAAAGATGCCTTTGGAAGGACGTATGGACTTCAACTTTGATTGAATGATGTTGAGGCGAGAACTACCTTATTTTTTGTTTAAGCAAGACGCACAAACACGTCGTCGTCTTGCTATGCGCTTAAAGCAATAATTCTCTGTCCAAATAACAGAGGTATTTGACGATCAAATGTCAACAGAAGATACCGCTCTTATGCGATATCGTCCAGATATTGTACAAATAGAGAACATTGGGATTGGGTTGTATGAGACGAATGAGACGATGAGTCTCATTCCCAAGCAACAATATATGGTTGTTGGAGAGCAGTTCAACCAAGGAAGTCCATCCCCAAGTCATAATTTAATTGTTGATAACACGGGTGTTGCTATCAACACGTCACTTGTGGCCCGATCTAATTTAAGTACGGACTATGCCCTATACGTAAGTGGTGATGTCTTTGTTGATGGAACCATTCACGGGAGTGTTGTATCAAGCGGGGAGGGTTCGGCATACTTTTCGCGCACGGATGCAACACGGGACCCTAATAACAATATTTATTATGCCCACAATGTCAATGTGGCAAATAAGGACGGAGCAACTAGTAATTCTTACAAGTTTAATATTACAACATCTCCTAATCAAGACATCACGAAAGCCCATTTAAGTATTCAAAACCAAAACAAAGCTCAGCTTCGGACAGGTATCATAGGCAATGATCGTACTTCGCCTGTCATATTCAACACATCATCCAACGTACCGATCGAGTTCCACGTTGGAAGAGATGCGAACTACTTCACACAAACCTATAAAAAGACACTTTATACATCGGAGACCATAACATCCGATTTCCCAACCTATACAAGTTCAAATGTCGCACCTCATTTGTCCATCGATTGGCGGGGAAACGTAGGTATCCGAACAAATACGACACATGAATACACATACATTGTTCCTCGTAAAAGTGCTAACGGTGGAGTGTCATTTAATGTGAATCGTGAATTCATGGCATTCAGTGCAAATGCGCCGATTTTCGCAAGGGAGCTTCTCATTTACGATTATGAAAGCCAAACGGCATGTAATATCGACTCTTTGTATGTCCGTGCTCTTGGTCAAAGCATAAGAGCAGAACAGTTAGTTCCCGGATCGTTCGCACCAGGTGTATTTACCTTTCAATCAAATGTTGAGATTAACGGCGCATTACGCGTTCATGACGGTATTAATGCATCTGACTTGTTTGTGAACGGAAAGACTTACCTTTCAGAAGCATCATTATGTAACATTACGGTTCATAACATTGCCAACTTCACGGACAGTGTTATTGTGAACAATGACCTCGAAGTTGCGAATACGTTGCGTTTTGGAACGCGAATTCAAGTGCGCGATCCCACAAACCCATCTGGTTGGGCCGACATTGATTTCACACGCAGTGATCCGTCAAGCTACAGCAACATCAACGAGATAGGTATGAACGTAACCATGCCTGGCCGATTAGCAGTTGGCTTCAATCCTCTTCTTCCGTCATTAGATATGGACAATGACTTACATCAACAACTAAATGTTGTTAAAACACCAGCTCCCACAGGCTCCAGTAGTCGCGATGACTTGCGATATGAGCTCCAATTATTTGATCGCTCTCTTGAACCTGCTATTCGCAAGGTTGCTGTCATTGGCCATACGAGCGCATTGAGCGAAAACAACAACGATCTCAAGAGGCGGGATGCGAGTCTCATCATTGCTACAGGCAATGGACGTGAAGACTACTTCAACGGTGTGAAATCATCGTATCCTAATGTTCCTCAAAATATATACTTTTACCCAGGACAATATTCACATTGTAACATTTACAATCCTTTGATCCGCGCAGACAATCCACCAACAATGGGTGTATTTGAAAGTGGAATGGTGGGTGTGGGGACATTTCAACCACGAAAGCATTTCCACGTCCAGGGAGAATCGTACTTTAGCAGTGACCTGTATTCTACAAACCCCATGACCAATACAGTAGATCCTTTGGCCAAGTTTTTCAAAAGAAACTATGGCATCATAGGTGCCGGGCAATTCAAGGGAGTTGAGTACACGGATTCCGACGCGCCTCATATAGGATTGAACTCGCAACCTGAGGCAAACTTTGGTCTCGTTGTGAGGGGTGGCATTAAGATATACGATGATATGTTCACTTCAACCAATGAAAGAATTGGCCACTGGTTGAAACCTACATCAAGCGATGTACTGTTTACTGATAAGTCCGTGGGTGTGGGTGTAGTTTATCCGGAGAGTGCCCTTGACGTAACTGAAATTAGACGGGATCGCTATACATATGTAACGATACGGGCAAATACGATTGGGCTTGGCGATGAGACAACCGTTGGTGGAGTGCAATTTATTACAGGATCGCAAAAATGGAAGATTGAATCTGGTGTTCCTACAGCGGACGGATCCATCAAAGAGTTTGCTATCTTTAACGATCAACGCATTTCAACTCAAAATAGTCTTATTACCGGTAGTTATCACGTAGCACAACAAAAGCATATATTGAACATTGGCGAGAGTTTGTCGAACCATATTGACTTCTCTACATCTTCCACCCTAAACGTTGGCGGGGATGTTCATATTTCAGGTGATCTTAAAATTTCCAAAAATCTTGACATTCGAGGCAATCTTAAGATTGGAGGGTGTAACGTTAGCATTAATAGCGACTATGTTGCAACCCTCATTCCTAGTCAGATTGATCCAAATGATGTTCTCATTGGAGGAAAAACAATACACTTGTTACCAAAGGCCCCCAATCCAACAAGTACATCAACCCTTCGCCCAGACCCCGCCCGTGATGCTTATGTTAGTGTGGGTTATACAAACGAAACGCAAGACGAGATCAACCAATCGCTTGAAGTTGAGAATTCATTCCCCATATTACGAGTTCACCAGTATATTACATCAGATTCAATAGCACGCTTCAGTTCGAAGGTCGATCAAGGATATCTTGACATTTGGACGAGAAGTGGGGGTCAAAAAATGCGTTTTGGTGTGGAGACCGTCAATGGACAACCAAGTTTGGTGTTCAAAGAGTCCGGGGGCACTGAAAAATACTTTCTAAAAGTGAGAACAAATCCTGCAAGAATAACCTCAAAATTAGCAGGCTTTAATGTACCGGTTACAGTTGGTAATGAACCCACTGCGAATTTACATGTGTTCAATGATTCGACCGGTGACCAAATGATGCTTTTACAACAATCAATGACATCGGATTCGTTTATAAACCAAGAGGCTCCTTCTATTACGTTTGACAAGAGAGTAGGAAGTTCATTAGTAGTGAGTGAAAGACATTCAACAAACTTTACCATCAAAGGGCCTATTTCATGTGATGTATTCAATACAAAACAGCGAATCGCTTTTCAGTTTGGTCATTCGAATGTTGTCGATAGCGAAGTTCTTTCGATTACCTCTGATGGAGCAATTGGTATCGGAACAACGGTTCCCGTATACGCCATTGATATTCACTGTACTCGACCCACCGATGCTATCCGCTTGAATAATCCAAGCAACAATAGTGCCCCCCAACTCATTTTCCAATCGGGGACAAATGACTATGGTCGGGACCAGCAAACCGATTACCGTTTTGTGACAAGCAATATGAATTTTGGCCTTGAACAAGAAAATAGCACACTAGGGCTGATTCAATTGCTTCATTTCAATGAAACAGGAAATTTGGGAATTCATACCAATGCGAAAACACCATACGCAGTTGACATACAAGGGGCTCTAAATGTAACTGATGCGATTTTACTCAACGGCTCACCATTCATATACAAAAGGGATAACTTGAATATCATGACTGGTATATCAGTAGATGATATTGGAAGCATCTACATCAATCCGCCGGCAACTGACCCACATTATGGTGGTGTTGTTATTAATGGTGCGAACTCGGAAGCAACAAGCAATCTTTTTCATGTTTTTGGGGGCGCGAATGCAAACATGATGGTTTTAGATTCACTATATGAAGAAGCTCAACTCCATTTCCGTACCAAACAAAGTGCGCAAACCAAGACATTCAAGTTAGGAGCATCCAACGGGTTCTTTAATTTGGAATACAATCCACAACATTCAGAGCAATTATACATTGATGGATCTCATATTGGTTACTCAAATGTTGTTCAATGGTTTCATACTCCCTCAAACAAATTTATGATGGACCTTCACGGTGATCTTCGTCTACCTTCATCTTCTCCATCAATACATCTTGGTCTTTCTCAATTTCAAAGCACGACCAATGGAAACTTGTCCATAATCACACCTGGAAATATTGGGGTTGGCACATACACTACGAACGCAAAGATGCATATATTCAATGATCAAGATCGTGTTGCATTTGTTGTACACAATGAATCATCAAAGCCCCAAGCAATGTTCATGGGAACATCACCCCAAGAGGTCGTTGTTATTTCGGATAAGGGCGCACTAGGAATTGGTACCACGATGCCATTGGGATCATTGACCGTCGAGGGGACATCATACACAAGAAATATTTTGCCCCTATCACCAACAAATCAACTTGGTAGCAACACTAACCCGTGGCATAGCGCTCATGTATCAAGTCATGTTACAATTGGAAATCTTGTAAATAAGTTCACACCTGCCCCCAAACGTTTAACAATGACCCAATTCGCGAATGGAGTCAATGTGTCCGAATTTGACAAAATTATAATTCAAAGCTATATCGGAGTTGGATACTACCCTATTGTTCAAAAAGTCAGTGAATCACAGTTGGGTTTATTTGGGCTAGTCTCAAGTGAAGGAACTCCACTTTTTACATTAAACGGTGCTGCTGTGGGTTTATTTGGACAAACCGTTAACTTTCAGATATCCATTTTTGGAATACCCCGACCAAATCCAATTTTGCTTTTGAGCACGGCATCCGAGGATCGCCTAGTTGTAGGTGATAATGCTGGTTCTCTTGGTGCTTTCCAAGCTAAAAAAATTGTTGTTGGTGATCTTGATACTACAGCAACTGAGATATCTATTGAGCGAAGCAAGGTGGACTCTGGACTAATTGACCTTGTAGCATCAAATGTATTTTTGGGAGTCGAACTTGCTCGTTTACGCCCGGTAGTTTACACACCCGGTCAAAATAAAGTAGGTTTTGGAACCACGGATCCTCAAGCTGCATTTCATCTTGAAATAGCAAGCTATTTTGAAGGGGAATCATTGATTATAAGGGCGCAAAATACATCAAACATTCTATCCGTATTTGACAAATATGATCGTAGAGTGTTTGATATCTCATCGGATGGAACTCTTGGACTTGGTTCGAACGCTATACCAACAACTCAAGTGAATGTTGTTGGAAGTAATTCAAGCACCCATAGCGCGGTAGATATACATCAACTTCACGAAGGGCACATTCTTCGTATCTTTTCCCCCAATCATCAAGTGTTGGACATTAAGAATAATGGTAACATTGGAATCGGAACAACGAGCCCCAACTGCGCGCTTCATGTGGAAGGTGATATATTTTCATCAGGAACGATTGTAGCATCAAACTTGATCGTACAAAACATCAAGACCACAGATGTTGAGATCACATATTCGGAGCAAATTAACATCACAAACTCAGGAGATGGGCCTGCATTAAAGGTAGTCCAAAGAGGGCAAGCACCAATTGTTGAATTTTACGACCGACTAGATGGTACAAACGTGGAGTTAGCATTCGTCATAACGGATGGTGGTAATGTTGGTATCGGGACTGCTACACCAAAAAATATGCTTCATGTGAATGGAACCATTCAGGCTGAAAAGGTACTGTTTCGCAATCATTATCCATCATTGTCCGTACTTGAAACATCTGTACCCGCAACCACGAATATGGGCATGTTTTCTACCACAATTGATGAGGTAACGAATACGTCCGTACCGTTGTATTCATCCGGTTTAGATTGGGAGCGCATAGCTAAGTTAACAGAAGTTATTGAGCAAATTGAGACAAGAAAGGGTCTCAATTTCTCCATTACCGACACAAGCATACAAGGTAATGGGTTATGTAACATTGTATGGTCGGGAAACGGAATTCACTCAAGAAATAGTAGCAATACATTGTTAACATTGAACAAGGGATTCACATACAAGATCACAAATGACTCTGACGAACCAATTGAGTTTCTAAGACGAACAACAGGTATCAAGTCAATTGAGCTTCAAAGCGTTGGAAGTGGTTACTCGAACCCTGTCGTTCTCTTTGATGGTGGAAATGGAGAGGATGCTTCTGCAACTGCAAGAATAGATGGATCTATTGTAAGAACTTTTGTTGTTAACGGTGGCTATAACCATGTTTCCCCGTCTATAAGTGCTTCCGATAGGGAAACAGGGGCAATCGTCTCACCTCAAATCTCATTGAAACCATTTATTAATGGTAGTGTTCAACCATTTGTACATGAGTTGCTCCAGAACGATGATGAATTTTCAAGCGTTATAAAAACTAATAAAACGGGATATGGTTTGTCAAATGTGATTGTGTATTTTAACTCGTTACTTAACGATGAAGGTAGTAATGTGAGTGCTTATGCGACACTACGTGGATCATTGTGTAACGTTCATGTTACAAATGGTGGTGATGGATATAGTAACATTCAAGTTATTATAACCGATCCATATGGTTTTGGATCCGGTGCGTCCGCAAGTGCACTTGTTGAAGGCGGAATCAGCAACGTCGAAATCCTTTCGACTGGTATGGGATATAGTAACCCAATTCTTTCCTATTCAAGTCCCGAGGGGAATACAACGTACAAAGGGCACCCCATCCTGTCCGCAGAGATTGTTGATGTCGTAGTTACCAATGAAGGCATGGGATACAGTAACGTAAAGATAGTGGTTGTAGACGATTATAACTCTTTTGAAAATCGCGTGGTGTTCGAACCCATTGTGAAAGGAGGTATAAGTAACGTTTTGTTACTTGAACATGGTGGTGCGGGATACAGTAATCCAATCATTCAAGTACAATATAATGATGAGGGGACGGATGTTTCACTCAAACCTGTTCTTGCGGGTGTGATTGATCATATCGTACTTACAAACAATACCAGTATAGATAATAGTAATGTTCAATTTTTGGTGGATGATACAATTAACTTCATTGGAGACACAAAAGATGGAAGAATAATAGGTGTGTACGTATATGATGGCGGGGCAGGTTATCAAGAAGGCGAGACGTTAGAATTTCAATTTGATGAGATATCACAAGAGAATACAAGAAACAGTTCTCCACAAATATTCCCACTTACACTTGGAAAAAGTGTTGAGTTTGACTCACTTGAAAATGATGCAAGTGGATCTGTAAAAAAGAGGGTCTACCCAATCGAAGACTCAGCAAATCATTTTATTCGCACCCCAAACTTTACAATTACGTATAAAAACTCAAGTCAAGGCACTGGCACAAGTGGAAGTGGTGTGAAAGCTTATGCTGTTTTAGAAGGGAAAATTGGCAATTTGAAAGCTTTGCCAAGCCTTCAAACCGTCAAAGGAGACATTTCTTCAAATATTAACTTTGGTAAAACTTTGGACATGAGTTATGATGGCAATCGGATTGTAGTAGGTGCAAGCGGAGATCCAAGCAATAATGCCTACAATGGAAATAAGGCATATATTTATGACTTCAATCCGTCCACGGCATCTTGGTCGCATGAAACACTTGTGGCTTACGATACATTCCAATACAACGATCTTTATGGATTCTCAGTGGCACTAAGTGGTAATGGTGAAGTCGCTGTTGTAAGTTCTCCTTTGAAAGACAATGACGATCTTACGGACGTGGGAATGATTGACGTATATGAACGTACTAATGTTGGCGAATGGCCAAGAAGTGGTTTCATGTCCTCAATTGTTCAATCGAACTCCCAATTTGGATTTAGCGTGGATGTTGATTATTATGGATCCACCATTCTTGTTGGTAGACCACTCTACGATAGTAATGAAACATATGACTCCGGACTTGTATCAATTCTTAAGAAGTCCCTTGATTGGGGTGAGGCTCAAACACTTTCAAATGTTTCGGAGAGTAACCTGTTTGGATATTCCGTATCCATAAGTGGAAATGGAAATACAATCGTAGTTGGTTCAGTTGGTGTGAGTTCTAATGAAATTGGTGCGTTTGTTGGTAATGCTTTCGTATACACTCGTGCGAATGACACGTCTGATTATATTCCCAGTGTAACACTTGAGCCAACTGATAGTGTTCACTCACATATGTACTTTGGTGAAAGTGTGTCAATCGATCATACGGGTGATGTTATAATTGTTGGAACAAGAAGTAACCAAGCTTATATTTATAACCATTCCAATGAACAATATCGCGCGACAATCATCCGCCCACCATACGACATCAACTCATCTTTTGGATCTGTTGTGAAATTGTCTCCCGATGGTCATACTGCGTTTATACAAGAACTTGATGGGGTAGCGAGCCGTTCAAATGAAGGTAAAGTACACATCTACAAATTTAACAATACTAACATGTTGTGGTCGCATGCTTACTATATTGAATCATCCAACGTCACCCCATATGATAATTTTGGAGCTTCCATTGCAAGCTCATACAATGCTCATCGAGTTTCGGTTGGTGCAGTAGAGAAGCTCATTGATGGTACGTTTAACGAAAATAGCAACCATGTGGTCAACATACACGACTTTGGTATTTACAATCAATCTCCAAACGTAGTTGTTGATAAATCATTGACCCCATCTGATTTGGAGGCATTTGTAACGATTCAAGGAAACATCTGTAACGTTGAAATCATAAATCCGGGGTATAATGTTACAAAAACGCCCACCACGTTTGTGAGAGATACGTTTAGTAGTTCTAGCAATGCGGAGATTTATCCAATGCGCATAGGGTCCTTGTCAAATGTGAAAGTTACAAGTGGAGGAATGGGATACAGCAACAATATTTCACTATCTATATACGAAGATAGTACCCTAGTACCATCTATTGATGCAACCGGATATGCTAATGTAAGGGGGGTCATTTTAGCTATTGACACTTACGACGTTGGAAGTGGCTATACTATTCATCCGTCATTTGCCATAGTTGAAACGACAACGACGATACCAACAAATGAAGCCCTTGTCAATCCTCACATTGTAGGAGCTTTACATGGTATTTCAGTAACTAACCCTGGGACGGGCTATAGTAATGTGGAAATTAGCCTTGTGAATGGATGGATTGAGCCTTACACATCCGAAGCAAAGGTTAATCCCGAAGTACGAGGCTCTCTTCACTCCATCGAACTTATTGATGGAGGTGAGTATTACACAACACCACCCATCGTGAGTTTCTTTGATAGTAATGTTGATACTGTTAATAGTTATGAACTACCCGAAGCAGAAGCTTTCGTAGTTGGACCAATTTATAAGTTTGATATTATTACACCAGGAAGCGGATTCAATAAGCCCCCAATCATATCTGTTAGTGACAATAACTCCAAACGAAACGCAATAATAAATAAGTATGGTTTAAGCTTGGGCCTCTCCGACGACGTAGCCATTCTAGATGTCTTGAATGCTAAAGCATATGTAGATGTTGAAGGATCAATATCATCTATAACATTGACAAACACTGGCAAGAATTTCAAAGAGTTACCAAACATATCAATCTACGAGAGCTCTAATGGGATTGATAACTATAGTGCCTCTGTAACATGTAATATTGGGGAAGTATTCATTGGAGTTGATATTGGGATGCGTCATGAAACTCCTGCAAGCAACATTCCATCACGGTGGTATCAAGCCCGCAATGGAGAGACGGTGAATTTTGAAGTTCCCATGGATGCCCTTATGGGCTCCAACTATATTTACAGATCAAGTAACAACCCTTCTGTACTTGGACACATTGTGATCGAAGATTATAACAAAAACACCCACTCGAAATGGGAAGCTAATGATGGCGGGGTATATGTCATGGGAAGTAATGTGGGTATTGGAATCTCTCAACCTGTGCATCCTCTCCATGTTGAAGGCCAAATAGTCGCTACAGGAGGTTGGGGTGGTACAGGGTCACTTGCTAAAAGTTTAGGCGGGCTCATGACAAGTTTTGTAATTGAATGTATGAGTCCTTGGGAAGACCAGACAGTGGGTCCTTCTGCAGGTATTAGAATGCCTTTTGGAGGGAAAGTTCTCTTTGTAACAAGTTGTTGTGATGAATTCAACTCCCCATCTCCTTTCAATGCTTCGTTCCAAATGAAGAAAAATGACATATTATCGGGCTCAGGATACGAAGTAAATGCATCAAGTTTAGAAGGCAAAACCTTCAAATTTGATCTTAACCCTTTCTTGTTTAATGCGGGTGATCGAATTAAATGGCAGTGTACATCAAGTGATATTCCACAAGGTACAGATCCGTACTACCCAGGGGCAAGGAGAATTTTTGTAACAATAGCATATTGGGTGCAGTATAATTAGGATGTCAAGTGCTTAGAAGTTATTCCATCATTTACAACATGTACTGCTTATGAGGGATTATCAAGCTTACCTTCTTTGGTGGGTTGAACCAAACGTATATGAGTGTGATTGGATTCGCATATGCCTTTCCAATGTTCAATACGAGGAGGTTGTAGATTTGGAGTGTTCAAAAACTTCAATTCAAAACTGTATTATTGTAGCCAATACGTTGCGCTCAAAACTTGACGCGTTCAACGACTTACAACACCATGGCATTCATTTCTCTTTGATTCACATATCTGATGAGTACCTTGATGACGATTATCAAGTCTATAGTCTTCCTTGTTGTTCACGCATCCTTCGCAACTACTTCCATCCGTTACTTTCGCATCCCAAGGTCACGACATTTGGCATAGGCTATAGAAACGACTTTTGGAAAACACGAGAAACAATCCCAGACCAACACCGTGCTTACGCATGGAGCTTTGCCGGATACCTTAAAAAGTCGGACAGAATGCTCATATGTAACCTTTTCAACCACATTGAACCACACTTCCTTCACGAAACTACGGGGTTCAACTCTGGTATTATTGACCCAATCACATACCGCGATGTTATTCTGAGATCAAAGTTTGTTTTGTGCCCTGTTGGGAATTGTAGTATTGACACTTTCCGCCTTTATGAAGCGTTAGAGGGAGGATCTATACCAGTTACACTCGTTACAAATGTTAATCAACCTTACATACGTATGATCGCAAACTATTGGCAAGCAATCTTTGGAACGGCGAATATACCTTTTATCATGTCAAACACGTGGGAGGAAAATGTACAAAAAGTCATTTACCTTCTTAAAAATGAGAACGTCTACAATGACCTTAAAGGCCACGTAGCAAGCTTTTGGAAACAGTATAAGGAGCAACTACGCGACAAGTTTGCCTTCAAACTAACCTCTACAAGCATCATGAATCATACGCTGTCCAATCTTGGGGATACCCCATCATCCACTCAAGAAATTGAGGATTGATAGTTCCCTCTCTCACATCATCTGGTGTTGAAGACTCAAATCGAATTTGCGTAGGGAGGTCGAAAATAGACCTTGTTGTTAGTATGCGTGATATGCCAGTTACGGAATATCGAGGTGATGCCCAGTGCGACTTTGTAACGCTATTGGTGACAAGATCACGAGTCACATGCTTACTCATCTTAAGAGGTGAAGTGTACATCTTTGGACCAATCACTATTCCAAAGTTTCTCTTTTTTGATATTGTTGGCATTGGACATTCCTTGACATTGCCATCAATCAAACACCCGTGTGTAGGCAATACCGTATCCAAAAACGACGTGCTTCCCAACCCTTTACCATAACAATTCTTGATAAGATGACAAAACGCATACCGCGCACACATGGGAACTACAGCATTCCCAAGAACAGCGCATCTCTTTGAATACGACCGTTTCACAAGTTTAGACTTTGTAATCACCATTCGTACCGGCTCTTGTAGCCAAAGCATGTCACTTTCAATCTTTGTCATTTCTTGTTGGCATTCAACAAGAAACTCGGGAAGAAATGTATAATCTCGTTTGATCGCAATACAAAACCATCTCTTACGTTTATGAGGCGCGCCCACGGTTGATGCTGAAAGTTGTGTCCAGTACAGATCGTAGTTCCGTTGCGAATATGAAGAGCAGATGTCATTCATTCCCTTTCGGAGAATGTCAGGTGCATTCTCCATGAACACCATGTTCGGTTGATATTGATCAACAATCTCCAACATGTCAAAAAACAGTCGGCTATGCTCGTTATCAAATCCATTCTTTTTCCCTCCAAGTGAGAAACCCACACATGGAAAGCCACCGACAACAAGATCAACGCGGTCCTTAATCAAAGACTGATTATTACAGTCTTTAATAAAGGATCGCACATCCGAAAGAATCGGAGCACGATCGATGTGGCCTTTATTCATATTAGCAGATAGAATAGCTCGTGACTCGGGCATGATGTCACAATAAGCTAAACTTTCACAAAACGGGTGTAATGACAATGCCAAGCCCCCTATGCCCGAAAAGAGATCGATTGTTTTCAATTTCAATCGTGCTAAAAGATACAAAGGTATATTATTCGCATCTTTAAGCTTGTATAAAACGTAAAAATAAAAAGTAAAAATGAACGTGACGGGTTATGATCCCGTTACCTGCCGTTAATAAGACGGCCGCTCTAACCGATTGAGCTACACGTTCTTGCCCTCCCCACCCATACACATATGTTCTACAATCTTTAAATCGCCTTTGACAAAAATATATGACGTATCATTATCAGTAGTTGTACGGCGCACATGCAAGCTATTGCCAAAACTCAGGGGAGGGGGAAATGGATATCTAATGGATGCCCTCAAGGGGTGCCATCAAGATCTCTTGCGGTTCACACTCGGAGACATGTGTGTAAGCCCTCACCCTATACATATAAATACGTTGAAGATCTGGCAGAGATCGTACAAAGTTCATGCGGGCCTTTGGCACTTGTTAAGATTGTAAAACATGAGTACCAATTCTTCTTACACGTTGAGTTAGTAGATAAGCGCACATACACGAAAAGGCAACAAGAATCCTTTCGCAACGTTCACAATTTTCTTATCAATTGGCATCTTGAAGGTTTGGTTATTGATAAAATGGAAACTTCGACGCTTCTTTCAAAAGCAAACCCATTCATTGACTTTCCCCTTCGCATATCGCATTTTACGGTGGATTCGTCCAATAGTATGATGTCTTGTTAATAAAAAATGAATATAAAAGACTTTACATGGTTAAGTACAAGCGCGGAGGGAATGCGGAAGGTACAGAGTTCGCCATGTTTGCTTACATCCACCTTTGCATCTCCTGCTCCTTCAATTTCACCGCCATATAACCCTCATCAATCGCAATCGCATGTATCAAGGTCAAGCTCATGTTCATCCTTATCACAACATCATATGCTACATGACATGCCATTAGAGGAGAATCCAATCGCCCTTGTCTCATCATCCGTATCACAATATGTGACATGTATAGAAACAAACGGGTTTCCTGAGGATGTCTTTAAGAATGGTACACCAGATTCAAAGATGAATTTAATGGCTTGTCTCCTCTCACCAGATGATCCAAAGGAGGAATTGCGAAATCTAAAGCCAAGGCCTATTGAGACCGAACTTGAGTCAGAATTAGAAATGAATTCCATTCAAGAGGTATCCGAGCACTTCAATCGTCTATTAATTAGCATTCGAAAGCAACGTAGGAGCACAAGAACGTGATGCGCATTGCGCATATTTCGTTCCTTTTAAAAGGATATCATTTAACATAACTTAGATGAATCCATCAAACTCCGACTTTTTTAATCCCTATGACGTTTTCGGTGTCACCCCTTCATCGAGTCTTCAAGAGCTCTCAAAGGCTTATTATCGCCTTGCCCTTATTTGTCACCCTGACAAGGGCGGTGACGGGGAAAGTATGAAGAGCTTAGCTATTGCTTATAGGTGGCTAAAAGATCAATTAGACACCGTACATCAACACAAAACATCGTTTGATGAAGTTTTTACAGATGCCATGAAAGAAGCTACTTTTGTACCAAACTTCACAGATGTGCTTTCCGAGTCATACGGATATACTCATGAATTGTTCGACAGTATCTGTAACGACGTAGCACTTGAAGAAAAATGGAGGGATATGTTATTCATTCCTATATTTGAAATCACTCTACATGATTTGAAAACGGTTCCATCCCTTGACATTCTCAAAGACCATGTTAAGAATCAGTTAGAGATATTTATGAAAGGAAACCCTTTTACAAGTGACACAAATGACACGGACATGATGTGGGAAAGCTCTATTAAACAAGGGTATGGAGATCGTATGGAAAACCAACTACCATTTCATTACGCATCCAGCGCAATAAATTACCAAAAAGACATGGTTGTGTACACAGAGCCTAGTGGATGCTTCGCGCAACCCGGTGGTGGGCCTATTATGACACCCTCAAAACAAGATGACTTTACCGTCTACGATGATCTCTCAATGTGTGATTATGAAAGAGCCTTTTATTCATATAGCGAGGATTTCAAAAAGTTAGAAGAACAAATGGAGGGCCGGATTAAAATGGATGTAAAGGATCTTTACGAACAGGAAAAAGAAGATAGAGCCGGTTGTCAAAGGGATAATGAGAACATGGAATCACTCACTTTGGAATTTGCGTCTAAAATGGGCCCGCCGCCGTTATCAAACCCCGTAGACCCTCCACTTTCATCGGCCATGGAGTCAATGGAGTCAACATGAGCAATACATGGTTCCTTTTTCCAAGTTTGCTTCGCAACAATTTCTAATGTTGGAAGTTGGCTGTATACTTGTGCCGAAAAGAACTTTGATTTCATAGTTTTGAACACTCTAAGCTCTGCTTCCAAGTCATTCTCAATAGGGAGCGTAGGATAGTAATGATAAGAGTTCATTGGACAAACACCCGTCGTGATATTCAATACGTGTTGTAACGTTCGTTCCGTTATGGCTTTAGCGCTATCATACGATGAAGCAATGCATACAAACATGCTTTCATCGCTCAGGTCAATAACGTATACACCCTTCATTCCCTTCAATCTTTAGTTTCTTTTTCTGATTTCTCTAAACGGCACTTGCTAAC
>Ga0209355_1000453_pt1 | contig 24655 bp, 21 predicted proteins | sample LauGreSBDMM110SN_3_FD_187563 | JGI IMG/M metagenome (GOLD analysis project Ga0209355, IMG submission 187563) | Freshwater lake microbial communities from Lake Michigan, USA - Sp13.BD.MM110.SN (SPAdes) (version 2) | ecosystem: Environmental > Aquatic > Freshwater > Lake | place: Lake Michigan... | reverse complement strand
TCTGTTTTCTTGATAGGTTCCGCTGAACCACGATCCAGCAGTCAACGAATCTTTTGCTGTTGGAACAATGGAACCGAAAAGATGTCCGACTTCAGCAAACGGTTTCACCATTTGAATCATCGGAAGAAACATTCCGAGGAGAACGATCGAGAACAAGACGGTATGAAAGCGATTGTTCTTCATTAGAATCGGAAATAAATGAAGGGGTTAAATCCGCTTGCCGTGATGTAGCTCAGCGACAAAACAAAGAGCGCTGCTGAAACGATTGTCAATGCTATGTGTCCCACATCTCCAAGGGTTCTCTGACCGAATACAGCATCTTGAAATTTTGTTGTTTTTGGAAGTAATAAGAAGAATGAGAACAGTGTCGCCAAGGCTGCAATGAGCATCCATTCGGAATCAATTTTCACATCAACAGTTCCATTCGCAGAGAACATCGCTCCCACATATCCCCATGCCATGTGCAGATCTTCCACACGGAAAAACACCCATCCGATTACTACCACCACAAACGTGAAAGCCACGCGTGTAATTTTCCCGATGGAACCAAACCAACGGATTAAAAACGCGCGTTCCAAAACCAGAAACAATCCGTGCCAAGCACCCCAAATAATGTAATTCCAAGAGGCGCCGTGCCACAGTCCGGAAAGTAAAAAAACCAACCACAAGTTGAAGTACAATCTGCCTTTTCCGACCTTGTTTCCACCCAATGGAATATAGAGGTAATTGCGCATCCAGCTACCCAAGGTCATATGCCAGCGACGCCAGAATTCGGTGATGTTTTGAGAGACATACGGGTTGTTGAAATTCTCCGGAAATTTGAATCCAACCATACGTCCAATTCCTATGGCCATATCGGAATAACCGCTGAAGTCGAAATAAATTTGAAAGGTATAAGACAGCGCTGCCAACCATGCGGCACCCATGGAAAGCGTATGTGGATCAAGTGCACCAGCGCCTGTTTCGGCATTTCCGTAGATGCTGTCTGCAAAGGCCGCCAGCGCATTGGCAATCAAAACTTTTTTTCCTAATCCAATACAAAATCGGTAAAAACCGAGCAAACGTTCGGTACTGTTTTCGGTCTTCGAGCGATCGGGAATTTGATCGGCAATGTCGTGGTACCGAATAATAGGACCGGCAATTAATTTCGGAAAAAGGATAATGTACAGCTGATAGTCCCAAAAGTTCTTCAGCGGTTTGTGTACTCTTCGAAAAACATCCACCACATAGGTAAGGGTTTCAAATGTGTAGAATGAAATACCTATCGGAAGTACGAGCTTGGTCCAAGGAATGCTGCTTTCAAGCCCAAAGCCGTTCATGGCTAGATTGACATTCTCTATGAAGAAATTCATGTACTTGAAATAGACCAGTAGGCCTAAATTCATCACCACCGAAAAGACTAAAATGAATTTTCGCTCTGTATCGTTCTTGCTTCGATCCATTCTTCCCACCAAGAAAAAATCGATGAGGGTCGTACCAATAATAACGAAGATAAATTTCGGCGCACCCCACGCGTAGAAGAACACGCTCGATAGCAACAAAAATGGATTCTTCAATTTCTTCGGGCATATCCAATACAGCAGCAGGAAAGCTGGGAGGAATACTGTAAGAAATATTGCAGAAGAGAAAACCATTCAGCGAAGATAAGATGCCGAAGGCAAGATGCTTTGCAAGATTCTTCGAAAGATACTTCGTAAGAAGCTGCGCTAAAGAACTTTTTGCCAAACGGCATCTTGTGCAACATCTTGTGTAACATCTTGCGAAGCATCTTGCGAAGCATCTTGTGTAACATCTTGTGTAACATCTTGCGAAGCATCTTGCGAAGCATCTTGTGTAACATCTTGTGTAACATCTTGCGAAGCATCCTGCATTCCGACGTATTTTTGCGCACAAACATTGCTAATAATGACTCCCCTTGAATCCGCAAAAGAAAAAGCTAGACTTTGGAAAACATACGAATTAGATGAAGAGACGCGCAACGAGATTGAGCGTTTGGAAAAAGAAGATGAGAAGTTATTTATCGATTCGTTTTATTCCGATTTGGAATTTGGAACGGGTGGATTGCGCGGTGTCATGGGTGTGGGAAGCATGCGCATGAACAAGTATACGGTGGGTATGACTACGCAGGGATTGGCGAATTATATTTTGAAACACCATGCGCAAGTGGGTGGAGTAGGTTCGGTGGCGATTGCGTATGATTCGCGAAACAATTCAAGTTACTTCGCGAATATTGCTGCAGAGATTTTAGCGAAGAATGGTATTCATGTTTATCTCTTTTCTGAGTTGCGTCCGACGCCGCTGTTGTCGTTCACCGTTCGTGAATTGAAATGCACGGCGGGTATCGTTATCACTGCTTCGCACAATCCGAAAGAGTATAACGGATACAAAGTGTATTGGAGCGATGGCGGGCAGATATTGCCGCCGCATGACGGGGGGATAATTACCGAGGTGAAGATTGCCATGACTGGCAAAGATGCAAATGCTTTGCAAGATGCACCTTCGGTGCAAGATTCTGCGAAAGATGCTTCGCAAGACCTTTCGGAGAATCTAACGCTAATTAATGATGTTCCGTCTTATGTAGAGGAAAAATATTTGGAATTGGTTAGAGGATTAACGCTTTCTGAAGATGCTGTTAAGAGTGAAAGTGACATCTCCATTGTGTATACTTCTATACATGGTTCGGGGATAACGTTGGTGCCGAAGACCCTGGCGGCGTTGGGATTTTCGAATGTAAGTGTGGTGGAAGAGCAAGCGGTGCCGGATGGAAATTTTCCTACAGTGGAGTCTCCGAATCCGGAAGAGAAGTCGGCTATGAAAATGGCGTTGGAGTTGGGAGAAAAAGTAAATGCTGAATTGGTTTTGGGAACAGATCCGGATACAGATCGTGTTGGATTGGCGGTGCGAAACGACAACAACGAGTTGGTGCTCATCAATGGCAATCAAGCGGGAAGCTTATTGGTGTATTACCGTTTGTTGGTGGGGAAGGAAAAAGGAAAACTTCCTGTTAATCCGTTTATTGGAAAGACCATCGTAACGACTGAATTAATTGCCCGCATTGCGGAATCGTTCGGGGTGCCTTGTTACGACACGTTAACCGGATTCAAGTTTATAGCGGGACTCATTAAAGAAAAAGAAGGGAAGGAAAATTTCGTAGCGGGAGGAGAAGAGAGCTACGGTTATTTGGTGAGTGATTTTGTTCGCGACAAGGACGCTGCTTTATCGGCGGTGCAGTTCGCAGAGATTGCTGCCTATGCGAAGAGCAAAGGAACAACGATGTGGGGAATGCTGAAGGATCTTTATTTGCAACATGGTGTCTTCCAGGAAGAGTTGGTGAGTATTACGTTGAAGGGAATAGACGGTGTTACGCAGATTCAAAGTATGATGTCGCGTCTTCGTGCCACACCTCCGCAAACCTTTGGCGGAGTAGCGCTGACAGAATTGCACGATGTGAAAGCAGGTACATGCAAGAACATGATTTCGGGTGAAGTAACGACACTCCCCTATCCGAGTTCCGAAGTCTTGCAATTCATTCTCGCCGACGGCAGCAAGATCAGCGCCCGTCCGAGTGGCACCGAGCCGAAGATTAAGTTTTACTTTTCGTTGCGGAAGGAAATCTCATCAGCAAATGAGATCTCATCAGTTCAGAATGAACTGACGCAGAAGATTGAAATAATTAAAGCGAAGCTTTTGAATTAATTCAGCGAAGCTGAAATTATTACTTGAGTAATCCTAGTAAATAGGAGCCATAGCCACTCTTCACCAACGGCTTCGCAAGCTCAACCAATTGCTCCTGATCGATATACCCCATGCGATAAGCAATTTCTTCTATGCAAGAAATCTTTTGTCCTTGACGCTCTTCCATGACTTGTACGAATTGTCCCGCTTGCATCAACGAAGCAAAAGTACCAGTATCTAACCAAGCAGTGCCCCTGTTGAAGACGCTTACTGCTAATTGTCCGCGTTTCAAATATTCTTGATTCACATCGGTAATTTCGTATTCTCCGCGCGCAGAAGGTTTTATATTCTTTGCTATTTCAACAACTGAATTGTCGTAGAAATACAATCCAGGAACAGCATAATTACTCTTTGGCTGCGTTGGTTTTTCTTCAATGGAAATAACTCTTCCTTCCGCATCAAATTCAACCACACCGTAGCGCTCCGGGTCGTTAACGTGATATGCAAATACTTTTCCTCCTTCTACGGCAGTGCTTGCTTGTAACAATTTGCTAAGGCCGCTTGCATAAAAAATATTGTCACCCAATATTAAAGCGACTTTTTCTTTTCCAATAAATTCCTCTCCAATTACAAAGGCCTGCGCAAGTCCATTCGGTTCAGGTTGTTCGGCGTATGCGAAGGTACATCCTAATTGAGATCCGTCTCCTAACAGTTTTTGAAATCCAGGTAAATCATGCGGAGTAGAGATGATCAGTATCTCACGAATGCCCGCTAACATCAATACCGAAAGCGGATAGTAAATCATGGGCTTGTCGTACACCGGCATGAGCTGCTTGCTTACAGCCAAGGTTAACGGATGCAAGCGCGTTCCTGAACCACCTGCGAGAATTATTCCTTTCATGCGATTAACGATTCACGTATTGATTGTTGTAATAAGTCTGATATGCACCCGAAGTTACGTTATTCAACCACTCGGTGTTATTTAAATACCAATCAACCGTTTTTTCAATGCCTTCTTCGAATTGCAAAGAAGGTTTCCAACCCAATTCATTCATGATCTTGGTTGAATCGATGGCATAACGCAAATCATGTCCAGCACGATCGGTAACAAATCGAATGAGCTTTTCCGATTCGCCTTCCGAGCGATTTAATTTCTGATCTAAAATCTTACACAGCAACTTCACCACATCTATGTTTTTCCATTTGTTGAATCCGCCTATGTTGTAAGTCTCTCCAATTTTTCCTTCGTGAAAAACTTTGTCAATGGCTTTGGCGTGATCTTCCACGTACAACCAATCACGCACGTTCTCTCCTTTGCCGTATACAGGAAGGGGTTTGTTGTGAATGATGTTGTGAATGATGAGTGGGATTAATTTTTCTGGAAAGTGATTCGGACCGTAATTGTTCGAGCAATTGCTTACTACAATTGGAAGACCATAGGTGTTTCCGTAAGCACGAACAAAATGATCGGAGGCCGCTTTGGAAGCGGAATACGGCGAACGCGGGTCGTATGAAGTTTCTTCGGTGAAGAAGTCTTCAGGGTTTTGCAACTCTCCGTAAACCTCATCGGTAGAAACGTGGTAAAAGCGTTTCCCTTGGAAGTTGTCTTTCCAATGTGCAACGGCAGCGTTCAACAACGTAACCGTTCCCACCACATTCGTTTCCACGAACTCCATGGGATTCGTAATGCTGCGGTCTACATGCGACTCTGCTGCAAGATGAATTACACCTTCGAAATTGTATTTCTCGAATAATGATTGCACGAAGGCTGCATCGGCAATGTCTCCCTTCTCGAAGGTGTAATTTGGAAGATGTTCAACATCACGAAGATTCTCGAGATTTCCCGCATAGGTGAGTTTATCGAGATTGACGATATACAACTCGCTGTGATTTCGCAAAAAATAACGAACAACGTGAGAGCCAATGAAACCAGCTCCGCCGGTGATTAAAATACTTTTCAAAATGAATGTGGTTTAAAATAATTACTTTCAACGAAAGTAGCCTCGTCGAATTGTTCGCTCATAACTAATCCCGCACCGGGCATGATTACCGAATGTGAACCAACATTTACATCGTGATGCACAGAAGCACGCGTGTGCACAAGGCAATTGTCGCCCAATATTATATCGGTCGTGAGGATGGAAAAAGGAAAGATGACCGTTCCTTGTCCAAGAGCGATGCGTTCTTTGTTCATGAGTAACGCTTGCGGATGAATCAGTATGGGAAATGAAAGATTTGAATTTACTTGCAATTTCTCCCATACTTTTTTCCGTGTGGAAGGGTTGCCAAATGCAATGGCAACGGCTAATTCTTCTTGACTATCTATCAAATTTTGTGTGCTTCCCAAAACAGGAAATTTACCTAGAATTGTCTGTCCAACCGGTAATCCATCGTCGTAAAAACCAACCAATTCGAAATCAAGCAAATCATTAATCAAGCAAGCTATTTCCTTGCCCAATCCTCTTGCCCCCACTATGACTATTGGTTTACTCATCTGTGTTCAAATTTACTACATCCAAAATGGATAGCAAATAAAAAAGCCAGCGAACTGGCTTGATTGAATATGATAACAAATGCCTAATAGCCATAGTATTCAAATGTATTTCCTAAAACTGTTTTTTCTTCACCAAGGCCTTTCCTTCCATTGCTATGCGCAGTATTAAATAAACAAATACAAGAATTCCGAAAGTGACTCCTATTTGAACAAACTGCTGCTTGTTATAAAAATAGAAAAATACGATGTTGAATAACCCCTGCGTAACCCCATAAAGAATAGCGACATAAACCTGTGGAATTTGCTTCTCATTGGCAAGATACTGATAGAAATGTGTACGATGACCAAGCGTTATATTTTCTTTGCGAATTAATCGGAACAATATTGTAATTGCAGCATCAATACCATAAACGGAGAGCAATAGCACCCAAATAGGATTTTTGGTTTCTATTGAAATATGCAGTATGTAAAACGCAATAATAAAAGCGAGTGATACAGCGCCCACATCACCGCTGAAGCACTTTGCTTTTTTCCGTAGGTTAAAGAAAAGGAAAGCCATTAATGCAGCAATTAGGCCGAGCAGTGCAACATCTTGTTTCACGGAGTAAAGCGAAACAGCAGTGACCAATCCGTAAATACCTGTTATACCATTAATCCCATCCATAAAATTGAATGCGTTTATGGTAGCAATAATTAGAATTCCGACAAACACGAGTAGCCAAACGGGCCACAACCATGCAAAGAGTTGATTAAATAGCAGGGCCACAGCAATCAACTGTGCAAATAGCCTTAAACCAAAAGGGACATCGCGCACATCGTCGTAAAAACTCACCACCCCGAGCAGCGTAATTCCCATAATTAGATCTACCATTCCACCAGGATGTCCGAACATCAAAACAAATCCTACAAACAATATCGGGAAAACAATACCTGCTCCACGAATCGTAGGATTCGTATGTGAGCTTCGCTGATTGGGATTGTCAATGATGTTATAATGGGGTGCAATCTTCAGATACCCGAACAGCAGGGCAAAAGCCATAATCCATCCGAAGTAGATGGGTTTGTTGGAGAGGGTGTCGAAAATAATATTCATTCTATATTTCTAGTGCGTTTGATCCCTTCCAACCCAATTCCTTCCTTGCCTTTTCATCATTGAATGTTAATGTTTGATTGAGCTTAGAGAGTCGGCACGAATTTAGAGGAAATTTCGGAAAGAAGTCTCCAATCTTTGTAATTGGTTTAATTACAACTAATGGAAGTGATATAATTCTTCGGTGATGAATTTTGCCAAATTGTTCAGCAACTTCACTATATGTTGGATGGTATCCATCTGTTAAATTGTAAATGCCTGATTTCCCTATCAAGGTTGGAAGAAATTCAGCCAATTGCTTAACATGAATCATACTGCGTCGAGCCGCTCCTTTTCCGATTTGAAAATAATATCTTCCTTTAATTGCTCTTTCCATTGCACCTAAATTGCCGGGCGCACAATCACCAAAAATGAGGGGCAAACGAAGAATTACCAGATTAACATCATTGCTCTTTGACCAATCAAGAAGATGCTCTTCAGCTAAAATTTTAGAACGTGCGTAGGGTAAATTGCCCATTAAATGCGTTTCTTCTTTTATATCTGTCCCTTCATCTATACCGTACACAGCGACAGTGCTGATAAAAACAAATGTGTTCAGTTGGACTTGGTGTTGGTCTATTTGATTCGTAATTTTTTTAGTTAGCTCGAAATTCGCTTTAAAAAACGCCTCCGTTTCTTCGTCTGTTCTCTTTGTTGAATGAGCTTTACCGGCAATATGAATGAAAAGATTAATAGTTCTTTGCTCAGACAATAATGAGAGTAATTCGTTTCGATTTGGGGCAACAATATTGAAATAACTATCGGAAAGAGACTCTAATAAATTTCCCCCAAAAAAACCAGAAGTACCAGTGATAAAAATATTGGATAACGACATCAAACTATTTCATTTAGTAACTTCAAATAATGCAAAGAAAGTTTAGTCCGATCAAAATTTTCTTCCGCCACTGTCTTGCAATTAGCACGGAAAAAATCTAGATTAACTCGATTCGATGAAAAAGAGTATATAGCATCGGCCATAGAACCTGCGTTTTTTGGAATGACATTTAACCCTACGTTCTCCTTGTCTACTAAATCATTAATCCAACCTAGTGTATTCTGAATAATTGGAACATTAGCTGCAAAACTATCAAACATCTTATTTGGAGAGCTCGTGCTTAATACAGCGTAATCCTTAAAAACGACAAAAGAAGCACGAGCTATTTTGTACCAATGAACAACTTCTGTTTTCGGAATTAAACCAAGAAAATGAATGTGATTTTCCAAGTTATACTGCCTCGTCAAGTCTTCAAGAGCTTTTCTTTCCGTTCCCTCTCCAATAAAAACAATATTGATGTTACTCTTTTCTTCTAAAAGTTGAAAGCCATGTATTATCTCATCACATGCATCCATTAAGCCCAATGATCCCGTATATAAAAAAACAATTGACCCTTGGTTAAACCAACTTGGATATGAAAATTGGATATTACTTGAGCTCTGAAATAATGAATTGTCACAAGCATTTGGTATAACCTCGCACCTTATATTATTATATCTAGAATTGATATCTCTCTGCATACCGACGCTGCAAGGTATAACTAATGAGCTATTTCGATAACACAAACCCTCAACCCAAAAGAACATTTTTTGTAGAATTTTGCTTTTAATCAACCCCATTTCCACAGCACCGCCGGGCCACAAATCTCGCACTTCAAAAACCAACTTTTTTCTTGAGAAGATCTTGCCAATAATGCCTGGAATACCTATCGTAATTGGGCCAGAACTAGCGATTAGTACATCAGCTTTTATTGTTATTGAATAATAACTCGACACTAGAGCAAATACTATAGCCTTGAATGCACGCTTTATCAATCCATACTTATTCGAATCCCCCGCATTAATTACAATGAGCTGAATACCTTCAACATCCAATCGAGAAATGAATTTTTCTGACTGAATATCAGACTTATCGTAAGGAGAGGTTATGACGGTTACTTCGGCTCCTTGCTCTTTCCAAACTTTGCACATTTCGTACATCCGGGTAGACCAACTTCCTTTTGGTGTTCCGAAATATTGATATAACACTAATAACCTCATCTTACCTTGGAAATAATAATTTGAGGCTTACAACTCTTTGTAAAAGTAATAAAAATAACTTCTTTAAAATGAAATTCGAAATCTTCATTTACCAATTCTGCTAATCTTTTCTCCATATGGACAATATCTTTTACCTTAAAAATGGAATCTCTAATTTATTCAATTTCAAAACCTCTTAAATCTATTTAAACAATGCAAATTTTCTATTCCAACCGATAGGATTTTTACGAGACACTCGCGCCACACCGGCCATACCAGGTTTTACGTTATGCTGTTTCTTTTAAAATTCATTGAACAAAGGCAAATATTCCACTATCAAAGGTCTAGTTCCCACAATTCTCTTATCTCTTTAATACATTAATAAGTTGCGTTTTAAAATATTGATGTGTACAACGGATTGTCATAAAACAATCTCTGAATATATTGCTTTATACCTTTCAGCTATTTTAAACCAATTATGGTTTTGAACTATGTCCTTGGTATTAAACTGATACTTCTGATAATTATTTATTAATTCTTCTATGCCACGAGCAATATCTTTTACTCTTAATGGATTAACGGATTCTCCAATATTTTCATAGCTTCCGTCTATTCCTTCGTTTTCAGCAAACAATATTGGTAGTCCCTGCGAAATAGCTTCAATATATACCAATCCGAAAGTTTCAGATTTCGAAGGCATAACGAACAAATCTGCACTCTTAAATATTTTTTTTAATTCATTTTTATCGCCAACCGCTCCTAAATAGCTAAAATAATCTCTTGTTTTAATCTGTTCTAGTATCTTCTTGTACTCTTTACCCCCAGATCCTACTATTTTAAGATTAAATCTGATTTCATTAAAATTGAGCAGTTCAACAGCATTTAATAATCTAACAACGTTCTTATTTGAAGTGAATCGTCCTACGTACAACAATCCAACAGGATTACTGTAGGCGGTTTTTCTGGATTCTACATTTGTTATCCAAAAATCATCTATTCCATTTGGAATCACTTCACATTTATTTTTAAAATCAAATAAATATTTTTGGATTTTTATATTATCAAAAAATCTTTTTTTATAAATTGGCGAGATAAATATAATTCTCGAAGCATTTCGCAAAATATCAATTCCGTAGTTTCTTAAATGGAGCATATACTTAAAAAATAAATTTAGGTCCGTATTACGTATCGTTACAATATACGGTACTTTATGCTTCTTAAATAATTCATAAGCGACGCCACCATCACTGTACCATGTATGTGCGTGAATTATATCAAATTGGCTCAATTTTTTTTTGAACTCTACATCCTTCAAAATTTTTTTGATTTTTTTTCTATAAAATATCCTATCTGAATATTTTGACAAGATTTGACTAAATATAATTTCAGAGTTTTCAGTTTCTAAATCTATCTTATTCTTTCCTGTGAGCGCTGTTTTCCTCATTGGACTATATACTATTTGTTCTATGCCCAGCCTGTCAATCTCAGTGACTAAATTTTTATAAACAGCTGAACCTGAATAATCATTAGTTATATGTAAAATTCTACAATTCTTTTTCATGTAACTGAAAAATGTTTAGTTTAGTTATGAGATTAAGCTTTTTCAACTCATTAATTAATAAGAAATTACTTTTCTACTCATTGATTGTGCATGCTATTTTGTGAAATACTCTTTCCTAAGCATTTAATAATTGACAAAATAAAGCGGTAAATTGTTATTTATAGGCTTCCATTAAAAAATAGAATACTAATTACAAAAAGTAATACTATTTGCAGTTTTTTATTCCAAATTCTGCTTAATAAATTCTAATATTCGTTGTGCTCGTTGATTTATATCAAAATGTTTTGACGCTTTTAAAGCACTTTGACTCATTATTTCTCTTAGATTTCCATCCCCGAGAATATTATTCAAAGCATTTACAATTTCATCTACATTCATTGGATCAACAAGGGTGGCAAAATCTGATTTACATTGTACCCTTATTTCAGGAAGGTTTGAAGATACAATTGGCAAACCACTTGCCATTGCTTCAACTATGACATTACTCGACCCTTCATGTAATGTTGGCAATACAAAGACATCCGCCAAAGCCATATACTCAGCAACAGTATTATGTCCCAATGCCCCTGAAAACAAAATCTTTGGATGATTTAGTTGTTGAGGGCCTTTGCCTATAAATATTGCTGAAACATCATCACCAAGTTTATATAATGCTTCTTGTACACGTAAAGGCCCTTTGCTCTCTATAAATCTTCCAACAAATAATATTATTTTTTTATCAAGCGGTAAGCCATATCTAGCTCTTAACTCTTTTTTATTCCTTGGTTTGAACTTATTTAAATCTGTACCGTTGGGTTCTAAAATAATATTTTTTTCTTGTACTCCGAGTGAAATTAATTTATCCTTAATTTGTGGAGATACAGCAATAAAACCACTTACTTTATTAATGAATTCCGAATAGTATTCTGATTTGTAATTTTTACGTATAACATCGATATTATTATACTCTCCAACAGCGATAAAAACTGGCAACTTCAAATTTGGAAAAGCTTGATTGTACAATAACCCAGAAACAATAAAATGACAGTATATTATCTCTGGCTTCAATATCATATTGCTAACAGCATTCTTTATTGCTTTTGATTGGAAATAGTTAGTAAAATATATTGTATTGATAAACCAAATTTTTTTATTAGAAAATGATAATGATTTGGGACGAAATATTACTGCTGACTCCTCACCATAATCAACATTATATTTCATTTTTAAACTATATTTTTGCGGTGCAACTACCGATACATTATTCCCTAATAAAACAAACTCTTGTATCAATTTATATACGAACGTTCCATTTTGAGGTTCCGCTGATGATGGATAATTATTACCTGCGACAACTAATATATTCATCCTTTTTAAGTTTATAACAACTGGTAATTCAATCTAATCTACTTCTTATCAACTTTGAAGGATTGCCTCCAACAACTGAGTACTCCGGAAAATTCTTTGTCAACAAAGTTCTTACCCCTAAAATTGTCCCTTTTCTCATTTTTTTCGAACCAATTATAAGAACATCTCTTCCTATCCAAACATCATCTTCTATAACAACCTGTATTCGTTCATGTACTCTTCCCTGCTCTCTCATAGGAATATCAACATCGGCAAAAACATGAGTGCTTTCTAAAATATAGCAATTGGGACCCATCATAACATTTTTACCAATCAGAGTATTGTTTAATATTCTCGCATTCACTCCAATTCCTGAATTATCCCCGATTATGATATTTTCTCCTGATCCAAACCATGCCATTCTCTCTACATTAACATTTACTCCACATTCTTTAAAAATTCTTTTACATAAAAAAAATCTTATTGCTTTTGAAAATTTACTGCGACTTGAGCGAGGTAAATATCTGGCACAGGAGTAATACAAAATTAAACACAATTTTTTTTTCATAATTCATGACATTTAAAAATTTATTAGAATATCTTTAATATTAACATGAAGATATTTTTATTTATAATTCAAATAACATTTAAATTATAGAATGTTTCGCGTTAAATAAATAAGTATATAACGTGGCTCAAAAGCACGAAATCTCAAATAAAAAAATTAATACTTAGCTCTATTATCTAATTCCTTAGCTTTAGAACCAACGAGATACGCTAGCATGATAGAGTACAAAAATCCATCGCCTGAGGAATAAAACCTGTACACTATCGTATTCACAAACACGATTGATAAAACAGCTAATAAAATTATTCTTTTTTCAATATTCCCTTGATGAAATGTTGCCTCTTTTAACACCGCCCAAAAAAAAATAATGTTTAGTACAAAGCCAAATAAACCATAATTTGATAACAGCTCTAACCAATCATTATGAGCAAAATTCCCTGTACCACTTAATTTCAATGAAGCCGCAAAACCGTAACCAAATAAAAGATTTATGAGATTCTCACTTTCAAACCAACTTTTAAAAAGATTCATGAAAATTGTATCTCTTCCACTAGAATTTTCTTCAAGAATGCTTTGCATTCTTAAAATAAAATATTCATTACTCGAAAACAAATAAAATATAAAATAACTTATTCCGAAAACCCCGGCTGTTAAATAAAGATAACCTTTTAATCTATTCTTTTTCTCGATGGTTCGCATTTGAAAATAAGCAAAGTAGAGTAAACCTATTACTCCAGAAAATAGAGCTCCCCGTTTTGAACTTTGAATGATAAAAAATATCAAAACAAGCATGATACTTACTGCAAATATTTTTCTTTGCTTTATCAGAAAAACGTAGGGCATAAGACCAAGAAAAAAATATGACGTATTGTTTACTACATCAATCTTGTCCGATATTCTTTGGTCCAAAATCTGTTCGGCTACTAGAAAATAACGTAAAATAATCACAGGAATCATTAAAAGTAAAAACGTTATTAAATGTTTTGACTTTAACATATTCCGCTGAGATAGAAAATAAAAAGGATAGAAAATCATTAAAGTTAAAAGCACGCCCCTGAACATACTCATCTGAACAGAATTGGAAATAGTTCCAGTAAAGATAAAACCAAAGATATTTAGTAGCAACAAAACAGTCCAAGCCTTAAAAAATAGAGATTTCTCCCCTGACATTAAAAGAGTCTTAAAAAAATAATAAACAGAAATAAGAATAATTATTGCAAATACAACTTTAGAGAAAATTGTTCCTTGTGCATACAAAACACCTTGAGCAAAGTATACTAAAAAAAGAAAAAAAATAGAATTTCGAATATACGATGTTTTAATCATTTTAAGTAAATAAATCTTGAATAATATAGATAAATTGCTCTTAAATTTTTTTCAATCAGCGCTCGCAATAAACAATTAACTAGAATGCATGTGACGCGTTTGTTCTCTCATTCTAAAATTGTTTTTTCCGTTTTTTCACATTATATAATACATTCTTTATCGCTCTTCAGAACGTTGATATAATTCCAAACTGAAAGAAGATTCTGAAATAATTAAAGTCGTTTTGCATATGCTTATTTTGCAAGACAATGGAACATTTCACTTTTCATCTATTATGTATTATTAAATTTTCATTAGACAAAAATAACGTTCATTCAATTTCTATTTGTTCGTATAATTAAATAACACCTTCAATTCTTTACTAATATTCATCACGTTGAACGCATACAACCCAATAAAGTAGAACAAGAAAAGTATCGGGATCGTCAGAAATACCATGTATTGATCCAATTGCAATGATACTGATAGTTGCATTACCAAAAAAACGCTCAATACTGATAAAGTGACCACCTTTAAAAGCGTGAAAATCTCATCATAAGTAACTAGACTGATAATTCTTCTAGAAAAATAATAATTAATGAAATACCCTATTATGTTAGTTACAACAAATCCAATAACCAGAATTTTAATATCTAAATAATACATTCCAATACCAATGCTTAATGCCTGTATTGATTTTTTTAAATATTCTAAATATAATATTTGTCGCGTTTGATCAAATACCTTAAAAATCACTCTACTTATTTGCTCTTGCAAATAAAAAAAAGAAGCTATGGTAAGCAGTTGCATATAGAAAATCGCCCCTACCCAATTTTTTCCATATAAAAGTAAAACAATTGGTTCTGCATAAACGTAAATAAAGGTTGAAATAAAACCCAACATTACCAGAGAATATAATGTAATTTTATTGTAAACTTTTGCGAAAGCTTGTTTATTATCTTGCAAATTTGCTAAGGATGAAAAGATTACACTTTGAGTAATCATAATAATAATCCCACCTGGGATATCTTGTAATTTTTTAGCCTGATAATAATATCCCGTTTGTAACAAAGAGAAATGCTTCGCGAAAACCAACTGGTATACATTGTCAAAACCAGTATTAAGGAGGGAAGATAATGTCGTATTCATGCCAAAAGCATATAACTCCTTGAATGACGATTTCGAAAAACACAATTTCAAATAGAAACCTTCAAAAACCCATAAAAGTAAAGTGTTTATAAAGGCAGTTAATAATTGAATCAAAATTATTGCCCAAACACCGATCCCTTGGTAAGCAAAATAAATTCCGATTATTGAAGAAAAAACAACTGCGATAAATCTATAAATTGCTTTTTGCTTAAACTTCATTTCACTAATCAACCTCGCATTTTGGGTAAGTTGAAAAGCATTAATAAAAATCATTACTCCAGCAACAACCAGTAAGTTTTTTAAGGAAACATCGTTGTAATATTCAGCTACAAATTCTGCACTAAGAAAAATAATGACAAAACAAAAAACACTAAAAATCAAATTTGTAACAAAAACTGTAGAGTAATCTGCCTTGGTAGCATTTTTTTTTCTGACTAAGGCACCTCCTAATCCACTTTCGGTAAAAACATTAGCCAAAGTGATAAAAAACATAATTACTCCAGCTTGCCCAAATTCTTTTGGCGTGAGCAACCTAGCGAGCCAAATATTAGTCACTAAAATAATTAATAAAGAAGCCATGTGGCCAAAAACAGACCATACAGTTCCTTTAATGATTGATTTCTTAAGATCTGACATTTACAATTTTCCATCAACTTTGCCTTCCAAAAACCCTTTCACGTCATACAATACGCTGTTCTCTTTTTGCAAAGCTGCCAAGTCTAATGAAACAAATTCTTTATGCGCAACTCCTAATACAACGGCATCAAATTGTTGCCCTGCAATAAGCTCAGGGTGACAGCTCAGGGAGTATTCGTGTTGTACTTCAGAATGATTTGCCCATGGATCGTAAATGGCTACTTTAATTCCATAGTCTTGTAATGCCGCCACCACATCCACAATTTTGGTGTTGCGCACGTCGGGGCAGTTTTCTTTAAAGGTGATGCCAAGCATCAACAAACTGGCGCCATTTAAGGAGATTCCTTTTTTAATCATCAATTTCACCACCTGTGAAGCCACGTACTCGCCCATACTGTCGTTTAAACGACGGCCAGCTAAAATAATCTCTGGATGATAGCCCATTTCCTGTGCTTTTTGCGCCAGATAATAGGGGTCTACACCTATGCAATGCCCGCCAACTAGACCCGGTTTGAATGGTAAGAAATTCCATTTGGTGCCGGCAGCTTCCAAAACGGAATGGGTATCAATATTCATCAAATTGAATATTTTAGCCAATTCATTGATGAAGGCAATGTTGATGTCGCGCTGGGAGTTTTCAATCACTTTGGCGGCTTCTGCCACTTTGATGCAAGGCGCCAAATGCGTTCCGGCAGTAATCACACTTTTATATAAATTGTTTACTCTTTGCCCTATTTCTGGGGTAGAGCCAGCAGTTACTTTCAATATTTTTTCTACAGTATGTTCTTTATCGCCCGGATTGATGCGTTCAGGCGAATAGCCTGCAAAAAAGTCGAGATTGAATTTTAAGCCTGATATTTTTTCTAAAATAGGTGCGCATTCGTCTTCAGTTACTCCTGGATATACCGTAGATTCATAAATAACAATATCCCCTTTTTTCAATACTTTCGCTACCGTTTCGCTCGATTTGTATAAGGGGGTCAAATCCGGACGGTTATTTTTATCAACCGGAGTTGGAACGGTAACAATATAATAAATACAGTCAGCAATATCACTTATTGAAGCTGAACATAATAATCCATTTTGATTGTTATTGAAGTCATCCACAAGTACTTGTTGTAAAACTTCATCAGAAACTTCTAAAGTGCTGTCCGTACCCGAGCATAATTCGTCAATTCTACTTTGGTTAATATCAAATCCTACTACCTGATATTTTGTAGCAAACAATCGTGCTAAAGGCAGACCAACGTACCCTAATCCGATAATGGCTATTTTGCTCATACTCTCTTAACAAAATTATCTTAATTCTATTTTGATTCTATTTCAAATTAGAAAAATACCAAACAACAGCTTCTTTTAAACCACGTTGTATAGAAAACTCAGGCTCGTAACCCAACAGAAGTTTGGCTTTGTCAATACTTGCCAATGAATGAGGGATATCGCCTGCTCGATTTGGTCCATAAATAACTGGAACACTAGCAATTTTTGAATCAAACTCGGAAAGATACTCTTTTAAATATCCAACCAACTGTGTTAAAGTGGTTCTATCTCCAAAAGCAGTATTGTAAACCGTATTTAGTGCTTCTGGATTGGTGCTTTTAATAGCCAATGCATTCATCTGAATTACATTATCTACAAAAGTAAAATCACGTGAATAATTTCCATCACCGTTAATAACCGGACTTTCATAGTTCATTAACTGCATTACAAATTTAGGAATTACGGCTGCATAAGCTCCATTTGGATCTTGCTTTCTTCCAAAAACATTGAAATAACGCAGTCCAATTGTCTCTAGGCCATAGGTCTTACTGAATATTTCTGCATATAACTCATTTACATATTTTGTGATGGCATAAGGTGATAATGGTTTCCCAATAATATTTTCTACCTTTGGCAATCCCTGCGAATCACCATAGGTGGAAGAACTGGCTGCATAGACAAAACGTTTTACTTTTGCGTCTCGTGCAGCAACTAACATGTTCAAAAATCCAGATACATTCACTTCGTTGCTAGTAATGGGATCATTAATGGATCTTGGCACTGAACCCAATGCCGCTTGGTGCAACACATAATCAACGCCTTCTAACGCTTTTTGGCAGTCGGCGAGGACGCGAATATCTCCCTCAATCAATTTAAATCTAGGGTTGTCTAAGAACTCCTCAATATTGTATCTATGGCCAGTAGAGAAGTCATCTAAACATACCACCTCGTGGTCATTTGACAAAAAATACTCACATAAATTGGAACCAATAAAACCAGCTCCACCAGTAATCAGTATCTTCCTATTCGTTAATTTCTTTGTGTCCATTTTTAAAGTCTTGAATCAATTTCCAAAGCATTCAAAACGCCTTTTACGTCATATATAATTCCTGATTTTTGAACTATGTCCATCAAGTCTATCGACATAAACTCCTTATGCGCAACCGCCAATATTGCGGCTTCATAATTCCCCTCAGGAATAGTTTTACTACACTTCACTCCGTACTCGTGCTGAACTTCTTTCTCGTTCGCCCAGGGGTCGTGTATGTCTACTTGAATGCCGTATGTCTCTAACTCGTGAACAATATCAATAACCTTCGTATTACGAACGTCTGGACAGTCTTCTTTGAAGGTGAAGCCTAAGATTAATACCTTCGATCCTTTCACCTTAATGTCTTTCTTCACCATGAGCTTCACCACTCCACCCGCTACATATTTGCCCATTCCGTCATTCAGGCGTCTTCCAGCCAAAATAATCTCAGGGTGATAGCCCAGCTCTTCAGCCTTCTGTGCCAAATAATACGGATCTACACCAATGCAATGTCCTCCTACCAAACCGGGTTTGAACTTCAAGAAATTCCACTTCGTTCCCGCAGCTTCCAACACATCATGCGTGTCGATTCCCATTAAATTGAAAATCTTCGCCAACTCGTTCACGAAAGCAATGTTAATGTCGCGCTGACTGTTCTCGATCACCTTCGCAGCTTCAGCCACTTTAATACTCGGCGCTTTGTGCGTTCCAGCAACAATAATGCTGTTGTACAACGCATCTACCTCGTCTGCAATGGCAGGCGTGCTTCCGCTAGTCACCTTCAAAATCTTCTTTACCGTATGTTCTTTATCGCCCGGATTAATACGTTCTGGGCTGTATCCCGCGAAGAAATCTTCGTTGTATTTCAATCCGCTTACACGCTCCAATACTGGAACACATTCCTCTTCAGTTACACCCGGGTAAACCGTGCTCTCGTATATAACAATGTCGCCTTTTTTCAATGCTTTTCCTACTGTTTCACTCGCCTTCACCAACGGAGTCAAAACCGGACGGTTGTGCTTATCGGTAGGCGTTGGAACCGTTACAATAAACACATTGCAACTTGCTAAATCTTCCGCATTGAAACTCGGCAACAAGCCATTTCCACTTTCCAAACCTTCAGCCAACACCGCCTTCAACTCATCATCTGCCAATTCCAAGGTGTGATCATGTCCCGATTTCAACTCGTTCACTCTACCTTGATTGATATCGAAACCCACTACCGGATACTTTTCTGCAAACGCCGCTGCCAAAGGCAAGCCAACGTAGCCTAGGCCTATCACGGCAATCTTTTTGTTCTCTATATTCATACTGTTCAATTCGTTCAAGTTATAAACTTTTTCTCACGGCTTCGCCTCCATCTGTCACAGACTTGCTCGTATGGCGAATAATCATTCGCACTCTTCAAAATACGGGCGAATAATAATTCGCCCCTACAGCAGGCGCACCGCTCCTTTTTTAAGGGTAAAAACAACCTGCGCTCCCATTCCCTTCAATGCTATAATTACCTTTTGGGCGTTCACCCCTTCCTGCACAATCCCGCGAAGACCTTTAAAATCTCCACCAATTATCTCAACTTCCTGTCCTTCAATCAGTGTAGGGCTTAATTCCACACTTTCGTAAATGCCTTCCTGCAACATCTGTTGCAAAACTAAAATTTCTTCATCGCGCACTACAGCGGGTTTGCCTAGGTAATACAGCATGCCGCTCACCCCCACCACATTCCACAATTCCGCTCTTTCATTCTCTTTCACTCGTACAAATACCGTTGACGAAATCAATGGCTTTTGTACTTTCTTCTTCCGATCTGACCACTGCTTCATCGTTGTGTACAAGGGCAGATATACTTCGAGTTCCTTCAAGGCTAGGCGTTCGGCTACTTTCTTCTCGGCGTTAGATTTGGTCTTTACCACAAGCCACTTCTTTGCATTCGCCATATCCTTCAATTTACTCGGCTTCGCCGAATTTATTTGTCCTTTTCCACCAATTTCAAATCGTTCTGCACCATTATCCTCACCAATTCATTCAGCGATGTTCTATTCGGATTCCAACCTAAGAGCGTTTTGGCTTTGGTCGGATTGCCGAGCAATTGGTCTACTTCGGCGGGGCGAAAATATTTAGAATCAACTTCTACGAGCGTTTCGTTTGTGTTAACATTCACACCTATTTCATTCACGCCTTCACCTTCCCATTTCAATTCGATTTCTGCTTCTTGAAAGGCCAAGGTGCAGAAATGACGGACCGTGTGCATTTCTCCGGTCGCAATAACAAAATCTTCTGGGGTATCGTGCTGCAACATGAGCCACATGCATTCCACATAGTCTTTCGCATAACCCCAATCGCGATGGGCACTGAGGTTTCCGAGATATAACTTCTTCTGTAGTCCTTTCGCAATTCGTGCAGCAGCCAAGGTTATTTTTCGAGTGACGAAGGTTTCTCCGCGACGTTCACTTTCGTGATTGAATAGAATTCCATTTACTGCATACATTCCGTATGCCTCGCGGTAATTCTTCGTAATCCAAAAGGCGTATTGCTTCGCTACGCCATATGGCGAACGCGGGTAGAAAGGGGTAGTCTCTGACTGAGGAACTTCTACCACCTTTCCGTACAATTCGCTAGAAGAGGCTTGATAAATTCGACATGATTCCTCCAATCCTAAAATACGAACAGCCTCCAAAATACGAAGCGTTCCCAATGCATCTACATCTGCTGTATACTCAGGCACCTCAAACGAAACTTTTACGTGGCTTTGGGCAGCCAAATTGTATATCTCAGTAGGTTTAACTTCTTTTAAAATGCGAATAAGCGAAGTGGAGTCGGTGATGTCACCGTAATGCAATTGCACCTTCTTTTCCAAATGAACATCTTTGATCCACTCCGAAAAATACAAATGCTCTATTCTGTGGGTATTGAATGAAGACGCGCGACGGATAATCCCATGAACCTCATAGCCCTTTTCCAACAACAGCTCCGCTAAGAACGATCCGTCCTGACCCGTGATGCCCGTGATAAGCGCAATTTTATTCATTTACTTAAAGATTATTCTAATTCGCTTCTTCAACTTCTTAAGCAAGGGCGTTTTCTTACTCTCACTGCCATAGGCATATCCGCCATAGCTATATCCGCCATATCCGTAACCGTATCCGTATCCGTATCCGTAATATCCAATACCACGTTGTTTTAATCCGTTAAACACCAAAACCGTGCGTGGGAAGCGATTGGCGAAGTCTTGGGTGCCCAAGACCTTTTTCACCGCTTCTTTCGGGCTGTGGTCGTGACGAACTACGAAGAGCGACAAATCGGCTTGCTTAGCCATTAACTCTGCATCGCTGATCAGTCCTAAAGGTGGTGTATCCAGTACAATAAAGTCAAATTGAACTTTCAACTCTTCGATTAATTTCAGCCAACGGTCTTGCACCAACAATTCGGATGGATTCGGCGGAATAGGGCCTGAAGGCAGAACAAATAAATTCTCGTGCTCGGTGGCCACTATTGTTTCTTCGGTTGTGCACTTGCCAATAAGGTAGGTCGACAATCCAATGGCGTTGGAGATTCCAAATGATTTGTGCAATTTCGGTTTGCGCATGTCTCCGCCGATAATGAGCGTTTTCTTCCCCATCATAGAAATAGACAATCCGATATTCGCGGCCACAAAGGACTTTCCTTCACCCGGTACCGATGAGGAAATCAACAAAAGCTTCTCGTCTTCGCGCGTAAAATAAAAGGGTAGTTTCGTTCGCACCGAACGAATGCTCTCGGCCATAACCGATCGTGAATTTTCGACGAAAACAAGGTCCGTTTCGGTCATTTTCGTTTGGTAAATTTCCCCGATAATGGGAAGTTTCACCAATTTTTCAATGTCGGATCGGAACAAGACTTTTGAATTCAATCGTTCCTTTAAAACAACCAACCCGGCCGGTATGGCTAAGCCTAAAATAAACGCAGCGAGCCAAATAATTGGTCGTTTCGGGCTTACAGGGTTGCTCATTCCTTTGGCAGGCTCAAGAATTCGAATGTCTGACAAGGTAGCTGCAAATGAAATAGCAGACTCCTCTCGCTTCTGAAGCAAGAAAGTGTAGATAGCGTTCTTAATGGTTTGTTGGCGGCTAATATCGAGGAGCGCACGTTCTTTCGAGGGCAAAGTTGACAACTCCGATAAGCTTAAACTAACTTCTTGTTCCAGCGGTCGTTTGGCCGACATCAGGTTCAAGCGAACGTTTCCCACAGAAGTAATGACACCGTTTCGTAGTTTATATACTTCATTTTCGAGGTTCAATAACTCCGGGTCTTTTTCCCCAACCGTTACCTTTCTTCTATTGTATAGACTCTCAGCCTCGTACAACTTCGTTAATAAACTCGTAAGCAAGGGGTCTGAAATACCTAAAAGCGAGGGGAAAGTTCCGTTCAAGCGATTACCCTTGATGTAGGCCTCTACCTCTGCCAATGCGCCTAGCTGAATGTTTATTTTGTTAATTTCAGCATCTTGTGCCTGAACCGACTGCAAGAAATATTCTCCCTGGGCACTTAAATTGAAGATTTGATTCGTGGATTTGTATTCTTCAATACGTTTCTCTACCGAATCTAATTCTTGGGTCACCAGTCCCAAGCGATCTTCAATGAACTCTAAGGTGTATTGGGCAATAAGACGTTTGTCGCTTACATTGGCCTCGGTATAAGCCTTTAAAATTGAATGCAGAATTCGTTCTGCCCATTTAGAGTTTTGATAAGACAGCTGAACACTAATTACTGTTCCATCTTTGCTCTGCTCTGCCACGGCCAAAGCACCCGACAGAGAACCCACTTCTGCCTCAAGCGTGGAGGTATTAAAGATAAACTTTTCACCTTCAATATCAGACAATTTAGATTCGTTCACGGAAACCAATAACTTCGAATTGATGTTTAAATCCAGAACCAAAGAGTCTTTAAGCGGATAATCTGTTCCTTCAATATTCAACATTCCATCATGAAAGAAAATCGCTTTGTTTGATTCCGATAACGAGTCCGGTTTTTCTGGAATAAACGAGATCGGAAAGTCCGCTTGAATAATATCTAAAATCTTTCCATTACTAAATATTTTTATTTGAGAATTAGCCAAAATAGAAGCTTCCCGCAGTATGGGTCTGGACTTTATAATTTCAATCTCGTTATCTACATTCGACTTTGTACCGAATAAATCGAGCTGTGACACTACACTTTTTGCAGCACCACCAAAACCTGTTTTCGAATCGTCCTTCACTAAAACTTTGGCAGTGGCCTCGAAGGTAGGAATGGTGTAACGTAGGTACAGAAATGCTCCAGTGAAGGCAATAAACAAACCCAATATGAAAATCGGCCAATACGCGAAGACGGTTTCTTTAATTTCGGAAACGAGGTTAACCTCCTTTTCTTGAACTTCGTTTTCAACCATGATTATTTGGCAATTTGATTAACAATGACTAATAGTACAGAAAGAGAGCTAATGATGGTGGGCCACACTTGGAAGAAGGTGGTGTTCGTGTTTACGCGCGTTTTGTTTGGTTCAATGTATAACACATCGCCGCTTTTCAAGTAATAATAAGGTGAGTTCAAGAGCTCTTTGTCATACAGACTCAAACGAACGGTTTCTTTTCCTTGAGCGGTTTCACGCACCAACAAGACATTGTCCCTTTTTCCGAAAATGGTTAAATCTCCTGCATTTCCAATCGCCTGCAGAATGTTTATTCTGTCGTACGGGATGTTGTACATGCCAGGACGAGTAACCTCGCCTAGAATCGCGATTCTAAAATTCGTTCTTCTCACAGTTGCTGAAACATCTTTCGCATAATCGGTTAAACCATGTTCAATAATCTGTTCTAAATTCTTAAAAGTCAGTCCTTTTGTTGTAATTACACCGAGCTTCGGAAATTCAATCGTTTCATTGTTAGCAACATAGTACCCTGCCGAAACAAAGACGGTAGATTGATTAACTTGGTTCATTCCGCCCAAATTGTTGGCGTTCAACAACAACGTAAGCTCTGGGCTTGAAGAAGACACAACAATACTCAGTTGATCTCCAGGCTGAATAACAGGATTACTCGTTAGTGTATCCGATGGATTGCCAACAATTTTTTCGTTACCTGCATTGCGGAGGTAGTAAAAGTCTTCTGGGGCTGCACAAGAGGCAAGAAAAAGTAGACTAAGTGTATAAAAAAGAAGGCGAATACGCATGTTTCCTCGTTTTTGTAAGCAGCAAAGATAGTGGAATTTTCTGAGAAAAACATGAAACTAGGTGGCATAGAGGTTAAAAAAAGGTTAAGTCTGATGGACGAGGGCGAATAGCTTCGCGAGGGCAACGGACGTTGCGAGGGTTGCAAGCAACGAGGGTCTTCGACGATTTAATTACACAGTAGGAATTAGAAACGTCGCAGACCCTCGTCCACAGGACCCTCGCAACGACAGTTGCCCTCGTCTGAAAGACCCTATTTCTTTAGTGAAATGCGAAAAACTGTCCCTTCCCCAGCCGTGCTCGAAAGCACATAGATCCCGCCTTT
>Ga0209355_1000452_pt1 | contig 24662 bp, 20 predicted proteins | sample LauGreSBDMM110SN_3_FD_187563 | JGI IMG/M metagenome (GOLD analysis project Ga0209355, IMG submission 187563) | Freshwater lake microbial communities from Lake Michigan, USA - Sp13.BD.MM110.SN (SPAdes) (version 2) | ecosystem: Environmental > Aquatic > Freshwater > Lake | place: Lake Michigan... | reverse complement strand
ACTTGTTGGCTCAAGATCAGATTTTCTACCGCAACAACGATACACGCACGCGCAACAGTCAAAACTACGACACCATCTTGGATTCAGATTTCGAGAAGTTGTTGTTTAATGCAAACAACTCCTACAACGCAGCAAAAGATGATTTAGTTTGGTCTACCAAATACGGAAGAACATTCTCCTTGTCTGCAACCTACAACTTCTAATCATTCGATTATAAAATACAAAAGGAGCTGTATCTACAGCTCCTTTTTTTTATCAAAAAAGGGTAAGATTTGCGTCTTACCCTTTTATTATTTTCAAGAATTCTACTTTACAATTCGTTGAGCATCTTCGAAATTTCGTCCAATTTGGGTGTTAAGATAATCTCGATACGTCGATTCTTAGCTTTGTTATCTGGGCCATCGTTAGCCACTAAAGGCGCATATTCACTTCGTCCAGCAGCGGTAAGATTCAGGCGATTAATGCCTTTGTTCTCAGACAAAATAGACACAATAGCAGTAGCTCTTTTGGTAGACAAATCCCAGTTGTCGGTTATTACTCCCGAGCCGGCATAGGCATCGTTATCGGTATGGCCTTCAATTAATACAGAAATGTCTGGATTGGCCGCCAATACTTTGCCCACTTCTACCACTGCATTTTTCCCTTCGGCGCCCACTGCCCAACTTCCTGAGCCAAACAGCAATTTGTTTTCCATGGAAACATAGACTTTTCCGTTTTTCTCTTGAACGGTAAGTCCTTTGCCTTCAAATCCGCGCAAAGCTTTAGACAAGGTTTCTTTTAATTTTTTCATGGCCGCATCTTTAGCAGCCATCATGCCTTCTAATTCGGCCAATCGCTTGGAGCTTTCTTGCAGATCATTTTTTAGTTTATCCAAACGCTCTTGCTCTGCAGCCAAAGCTTTTCCTTTGGCTTCTAATTGTGCCAATAATTCGCGGTTTTTGGCCATATTACTTTGTAGGGCTTCGTCGCTGTTTTTTTCTAAAGCGGCATACGAGGCTTGTAGGGTTTTTAAGCTTTTATCGGTGGCGGTAAAATCAGCCAAGTACTTATCGCGTTCTGATTTTATTTTGTCATGCTCCGTTTTTAAAGTAGCCAAATCTAAATCCAATTGGTTTTTGGCTTTGGTACATGTCTCGTTATCGTCTTGCAACTGTCGATTTTCTTTCTTTAAGTCGGCAAACTTATTTTCTAAATCGGTGTACAATTTTTTGGACACACACGAGCTGGTTACCGCTAATACTAAGAGGGCTAAGGAGATTTTACGTTTCATATGTTACAATTTAGGGTTTATTCAATTTCTACTACCGTTGGACAATGATCAGAATGTTTGGCTTCAGCCAAGATAACGGCTCTTTTTATTCGGTCTTTCAAGGTTTCACTCACCAAGCAATAATCGATACGCCAGCCTTTGTTGTTGGCTCTTGCTCCTGCCCGATAACTCCACCAAGTATAGTTGTGCGGTTCTTTGTTTAGGGCTCTAAAACTATCTACAAATCCATTTTTTAAAAACGCATCCAACCAGGCGCGTTCTTCGGGCAAGAAACCAGAAACAGTTTTGTTGCGCAGCGGATCATGTATGTCTATGGCTTCGTGGCAGATGTTGTAATCGCCACAAATAATCAAATTGGGAATTTCTTGTTTGAGGGTGTTAATATACTGCTGAAAATCATCCATGTACATAAACTTATGCCCCAAACGGTCGCTGTTGGTGCCCGAAGGCAGATACAAACTCATCACCGAAATGTCGTCAAAATCTACCCGCAGGTTTCTTCCTTCAAAATCCATGTGGGCAATTCCAGTGCCAAACACCACGTTGTTGGGTTTTACTTTTGATAAAATGGCCACACCGCTGTAGCCCTTTTTTTCGGCTGGAAACCAATAATGGTATGGATAACCCGCCAGTTCAATGTCTATAGTTGGAATTTGATCGGGAGTGGCTTTTATTTCTTGTAAGCAGATTACATCGGGGTTGGCTTGTTGCAACCAGTCCAAAAATCCTTTCGAAATAGCAGCGCGTATACCGTTAACGTTGTAAGAAATAATCTTCATCCCGTAAATAAAATTTAAGCCTTTCAAAAGTAGTAAAAAAGAAGTGGGCTGATCTAGAAAAAAAAATAAAATTGGAGTTTTTTGTTATCTTTGTTTCACTTCAAAAATCAAAAATTAATGGGTTTAGTTACCGCAAAAGAAGTTGCCAAAGCAATAAACACCGACAAATATGGCGTATTAGGCACCTTTTCCGGTTGGCTGCTTACCAAGGTGCTAAAGATCTCGACCTTAAACAAAATATACGACCGCAACAAACACCTAAAAGATCTAGATTTTTTAAATTCGGTCTTGGATGAGTTCCAAATTAAATTTGAGATACCCGAAGCCGATTTAAAGCGATTACCCAAAGACGGCGCCTACATTACCATTTCCAATCATCCATTGGGTGGAATCGACGGAATTCTATTGTTAAAATTAATGCTTGAGCACGAGCCTAATTTTAAGATTATTGCCAACTTTTTATTGCACCGAATTGATCCGCTCAAAAAGTACATCATGCCGGTAAATCCCTTTGAAAATCACAAAGGCGCAAAATCAAGCGTAATTGGCATCAAAGAAACGTTGCGGCATTTAAGCGACGGGAAGCCTTTGGGCATGTTCCCTGCAGGAGAAGTCTCCACCTATAAGGCCGGCAAATTAGTAGTAGACAAACACTGGGAAGAAGGCGCGATCAAGGTGATTCGCAAAGCACAGGTACCTGTTGTTCCCATCTATTTTCACGCCAAAAACAGCTGGATGTTCTATTTGCTTTCCAAAATTAGTGGAACGTTGCGCACGGCAAAATTGCCCTCGGAATTACTCACCCAAAAGGACCGAATAATTAAAGTACGCATCGGAAAACCCATCTCGGTTAGCGAACAAAACGAACACGCTACAATAGAGGATTATTCTGAATTTTTGCGGAAGAAAACCTATATGTTGGCCAATTCATTTGAGAAAGAAACAAGTTTTTTATCGGCCTCCAATTTAAACCAATTCAAAACACCAAAAAGTCCTAAAACAATTACTACTCCGGCGAATAATGAAAAAATGATTCTGGAGGTTGAGGCATTGCGCAAAGAAGGCAACAGTCGCCTCACCCACAGTAAAAACTACGAAGTGTTTTTTACAACCGCCAAGAGTATTCCAAACATCATGCATGAAATTGGCCGTTTACGGGAAATTACCTTCCGGGAAATTGGCGAAGGCACCAACGAATCGACCGATTTAGATAAATTTGACAACTACTACCACCACATGTTTTTGTGGGATGATGAAGCCCAAAGAATTGCCGGCGCCTACCGCATGGGATTGGGAGCTGAAATATTTAGAAAGCACGGAATTAAAGGTTTTTATTTGCAAGAATTATTTCGATTTGAGCCCGAATTATATGATATGATGAGCAAATCAATCGAAATGGGGCGGGCATTTATCATCAAAGAATACCAACAAAAGCCCATGCCACTTTTCTTGCTTTGGAAAGGAATTGTCCACCTCACCTTGCGTTTTCCAGAACATAAATTTTTAATTGGCGGGGTGAGCATCAGCAACCAGTTTACTGATTTTTCGAAATCCCTCATGATTGAATTCATGAAGTCTCACTATTATGATCCCTATATTGCGCAGTATATTCACGCGAAAAAGGATTTTAAAATAAAACTCAAAGACGCCGATAAAGATTTTATTTTTGACGAAACCGAAGCCGATTTAAATAAGTTTGATAAAATCATTGACGAAATTGAACCGGGCGCGCTGCGGATGCCTGTGTTGCTTAAAAAATACATCAAACAAAATGCAAAAGTAGTAGCCTTTAATGTAGATCCTTTGTTTAATAACGCAATCGATGGCTTAATGTACATTCGCATCGCCGACTTACCCGAAAGCACGGTAAAACCCGTTATGGAAGAATTTCAAGCCGAATTAGAACGCAAATTGGCCGAGAAAGGAGAGCTTTAGCAACCTACTACAATTTCATTTCAGGAATAACTCCCTCTATTATTAAGTTGGCTTCAGTAGCGGCTATAATTGCTTCTACGGTCACGCCAGGTGCGCGCTCAAGAAGCTTAAATCCGTTGGGCGTTACTTGCAACACGGCCAATTCGGTCACTACTTTTTTTACGCAACCCACACCGGTGAGCGGTAATGTACACTTTTTAAGAATTTTAGATTCGCCCGCTTTGTTCACGTGCATCATGGCGACAATTATATTTTCTGCCGAAGCAACCAGATCCATGGCGCCGCCCATGCCTTTTACCATTTTTCCAGGAATTTTCCAATTGGCGATGTCCCCGTTTTCGGCTACCTCCATGGCGCCCAAAATAGTCAAATCGACGTGCTGTCCGCGGATCATACCAAAACTCGTAGCCGAATCAAAAAAAGAAGCGCCTGGCAAGGTGGTAATGGTTTGTTTTCCGGCATTGATTACATCGGCGTCTTCTTCGCCCTCAAACGGAAACGGACCCATGCCCAATACGCCGTTTTCGCTTTGAAACTCTACTTCAATATCGGTGCGCACATAATTGGCCACCAAGGTTGGAATTCCAATGCCTAAATTTACATAATAACCATCTTGCACTTCTTGGGCAATTCGTTTTGCTATTTCTTCTTTACCTAGCATAATTAACGTATTAGGAATTTTGAAAATTTGATTTCCTTATTTTCGGGCTCTAACGGTTCGTTGTTCGATGCGTTTTTCAAAAGTTTTTCCTTGAAAAATGCGCTGCACTAAAATGCCTGGAATATGGATCTGATTCGGGTCTAATTGTCCCGCTTCGAACAATTCCTCTACCTCAGCCACCGTAATTTTGGCGGCGCCACACATGCTTGGATTAAAATTACGGGCGGTACCTTTAAAAATTAGATTGCCTGCCGTATCGCCTTTCCATGCTTTTACAATAGCAAAATTAGCCTGGAAGGCGTGTTCCATAACGTGCATTTTTCCGTTAAATTCGCGGGTCTCTTTTCCTTCGGCTACTTCGGTTCCGTAGCCTGCTGGAGTAAAAAAGGCTGGGATTCCTGCTTGTGCTGCGCGGCATCTTTCGGCCAACGTACCTTGAGGAATCAATTCTACTTCGAGTTCTCCTGAGAGCATTTGACGTTCAAATTCGGCGTTTTCGCCCACATACGACGAAATCATTTTTTTGATTTGTTTGTGTTGCAACAGCAATCCTAAACCAAAATCATCTACGCCAGCATTATTGGACACACAGGTAAGGCTATTCACTTGTTTGGCAACCAATTCGGCAATGCTGTTTTCTGGAATTCCACATAAGCCAAATCCGCCTAGTAGTAAGGTCATGCCGCTTTCAACGCCTTGCAGCGCTTCTTGGACTGTGGCTACTTTTTTATTAATCATATGAAAACCGTATTATAATCCTATTTCTTGGGTGTCTTGCTCGGCGGCAACGGTATCTTGCACAGGTGGTGCCCAACAATCTACTTTTATTGACAAATTAGCCGGACGTTCAAAATCAGTTTTGGATACCGTCAAGGTTTCGTCGTCGTAACATTTTTTCATGAAAATAGCCCAAATAGGAAGAGCCGCTGTTGCACCTTGTCCGTAGGTTATGCCTTTAAATCGAGCCGATCGGTCTTCGCAACCCACCCAAACTCCGGCAGCCAAATTGGGAACCATCCCCATAAACCAACCATCCGATTGATTTTGTGTCGTTCCGGTTTTTCCCGCTATTGGGTTGGTAAACACATACGGATAGCCCGTTACTCGGTTGTAACCGTGACCTCCGCCTTGGGTGCGCAGTCGGGCGCCCGATCCGCCTTCGGTAACGCCTTCTAATAATTTAATTACAGCAAAAGCAATGTCTTTGTTGAGTACATCGTGCGATTCGGTGCTGGGTTCGTAGATCACTACCCCGTTTTTGTCTTCGATGCGGGTGATGAATTGCGGTTTAATGTAAACGCCTTCGTTGGCAAAGGTGCTATAAGCAGCCACCATATCTTGCACCGTGATTTCTACTGCGCCAAGCGCAATGGCGGGTTGAGCAGGGATGTCTGATTTTACACCCAATTTATGGGTTAATTCTACAACCGCTTCTGGTCCTACTTTATCAATTAATTTGGCTGAAACCGTATTGATTGACATCGCTAAGGCTTTTTTAAGGGTAACCATGCCGCGGTATTCATTATCTGAATTGTGGGGTTCCCAATCTTCGGTTACGTTGTGTCGACCTTTGTGAATCATGAACGGACTGTCAATGATTGAATCACAGGGCGACATGTTTAATTGCTCTATGGCTGTGGCATATACAAAAGGCTTAAAGGTCGATCCCACTTGTCGGGCTCCTTGGCCCACGTGGTCGTACTGAAAATATTTGTAATTAATTCCGCCCACCCACACTTTAATGTGTCCGGTATTGGGTTCCATAGCCATCATGCCCGTTTGCAAGAAACTTTTGTAGTAGCGAATGGAATCCAATGGTGTCATAACCGTATCGCGCTCGCCTTTCCAGGTAAACACTTTCATTTTGGTTTTTACAGCAAACGACTTAATGATGTCCTCTTCTGATTTTTCCTCAGCCGACATTTCTCGCCAACGCTCCGAACCGCGCATCGCCTTATCGAGCAATTTTTTGGTTTCGGCGTCCGAAATATTGACAAATGGGGCGTTTTTATTTTCCTTTTGTTGGGTAGCCAACTCCGCTTGTAGGTTGGGCAAGTGTTGCTGCACCGCTTCTTCGGCATAGGTTTGCATGCGCGAATCAATCGTGGTGTATATCTTGAGGCCATCCTTGTACATGTCGTATTCGGTACCGTCTGATTTTTTGTTTTCTTTCACCCAACTTTTCATAAAATCGCGCAGGTATTCGCGAAAATAGGTCCCAATCCCGTCGGTGTGGCTTTCGGGTTGAAAATGCAATACGATGGAATCTTTTTCTAGGGCTTCTTTTTGGTTTTCGGGCAAGAAATTATTTTTCACCATCTGACCCAACACCACATTGCGGCGGGCTGTTACTTTTTCGATGCGGCGAATGGGGTTAAACAAGGACGGATTTTTTAGCATCCCCACCAACATGGCGCTTTCGGTAATGGTTAAATCGCGGGGTTCTTTGCCAAAATATACCTTGGCTGCCGATCGAATTCCCACGGCGGTGTTCACAAAATCGGCCTTGTTAAAATACATGGCAATGATTTCGTTTTTGGTGTATTGGCGCTCCAATCGAATGGCGATAATCCACTCTTTGGCTTTTTGAATAATCCGAAGCGGTAAAAATCGAGAACCTTCGCCGTGAAACAACAACTTGGCCAATTGTTGGGTGAGCGTACTGGCTCCTCCGCTGGTTCCCACACTCAATACGGCCCGCAATGTACCACGTCCGTCAATCCCTGAATGCTCAAAAAAACGCTCGTCTTCGGTAGCAATTAAGGCATTCACTAGGTGTTTGGGTAAATCGGCATATTTTATGGGCGTACGGTTTTCGTTGTAAAATTTCCCGATTGTAGCTCCATCGGCTGCAATGATCTCGGTAGCCAAATTGGAATCAGGATTCTCTAAATCTTCAAACGAGGGCATGGAACCAAAAAGACCCCAAGAGGCAAACAGAAAAAACAAGGTCAATCCGCCCAAAAAATAAAAGAAGATTTTCCAGAAGCGTTTTTTGAAATACGCCAATTCGTGTTCTTGGTTAAAATTAAATGAGAACGCCATAATTTACTCTGTTTTTTCAATTCTAAATCCTACATCGGTAATTCCGGGAAGTTCGGTTACGCCGGGAATTTTTCCGGTTTGTCGCACCGCTTGTTGAATGCGCACCTGATAAACTCCTTTCTGTGCTTTGAACTGTGTTTTGTAGGTCAATTTGCTTTCCTTCACGTCGGTAAAGCCGTCGCCCAACAAGCTGCCATCAGGATTGGCCATGGCATATTCTAAGGTGTCAACCAAGGTAACTTTGTTGGGTTGATCTAAACTCACAATCAAAAAAATATTGTTGAACGGATAGTCGTTGTTGTCGCGAAGCGTGAGGTACATGTTGTACTTTTTGGTTGCTTCTAAGGCGGGCAAATCAAAGCGCACCAAACTATCTTGATGCCACGCGTTGCCCACGTCTTTGTATTCATCAAACACCCGGTTTTTATCGCAGGAAACCAACAGCAAGGTAGCTGCAACAATCGCTATGCTATTGCTTATTCTCATTGCGGTTATTGGGCGTTATTTTCGGTTGACCGGTTCGCGGTGGTTGATTTCCGTTGGCTGGTCTATTGTTGTTGTTTGAATTTGCTGGTATATTTTCTCCGTTGGGTTTGCGGTTTTTATTGTTTTTTTTCTTTCTTTTTGGCTGGTCAAAACGGGTGAGACTTTCTTGACCCATCGCGTTATTAAAGTCTTTTTCTGGCTCTGTTGTAACCTCTAAGGCGTAATCTTCGAGCGAAGAAACTTTGTTTTTCAATTTGTTTTCAGCGAGAATTTCCTTAACCTGCTCAATTTTTAATACATGCCAATTGGCAAAATTATCGGTGTAGGCAAACCACATGAGCCCTTTAAAAATGTCTTGTTTTTGGCAAATTGCCATTCCTTTTTCGGTCTGCAATTTGGTGTCAAAATCGGGAAATCCTTGAAGAGCATCCAAATAAGTGTCTAGTTCGTAGTTCAAACAACACTTCAATTTTCCGCATTGTCCGGCTAATTTTTGCGGGTTTAATGACAGCTGTTGGTAACGCGCTGCCGAAGTATTTACACTTCGAAAATCGGTGAGCCACGTAGAACAACACAATTCGCGTCCGCAAGATCCAATGCCTCCCAAACGAGAAGCTTCCTGACGAAAACCTACTTGCTTCATCTCTATTCGCGTGCTAAAATCTTTGGCAAAATCTTTAATCAGCAAACGAAAATCAACCCGGTCATTGGCCGTATAATAAAAAGTTGCTTTCGAGCCGTCGCCTTGAAATTCAATATCCGAAATTTTCATTTCTAATTTTTGTGCAATGGCCAATTCGCGTGCGCGCACCTTCATGCCCTCTTCTTTGTCGCGAGAGGCCGACCAAATATCGATGTCTTTTTGGGATGCTTTGCGGTATATTTTGGCTATTTCGGGACTGGTCACTGCCACCCCTTTTTTCTTCATCTGAATTTTTACCAACTCGCCCGTCAAGGTAACAATGCCTATATCGTGTCCGGGAGAAGCCTCGGTAGCTACTATATCGCCTATGCTTAAACTCAGTTTTTCGGTATTGCGGTAAAATTCTTTTCGACCGTTTTTGAAACGCACTTCTACGCAATCAAATGGTGCTTCGCCGTTGGGAAGGCTCATGTTGGCCAACCAATCAAATACGGTCAATTTGTTGCAGCTATCGGTGCCGCAAGTCCCATTATTTTTACACCCTTTGGGCGCACCGCCCGTTGAGGTTGAACAACTTGTACATGCCATAATCTATATCTGGTATCGCTACTGGAGCGAATTCTATGTGTAAAACGATTCGTTCGTAAAGATAGTATTTAAGTTTTAAAGTTTCAACAGCATATTTTGCTGCAAATACTACAATTCTTTTACCAAAACGATGTGCGCCTGACAGGCTTTAAGGTCAATTTTTAATTCAAATCTTGAGGTAAAATTTTATACACTTTATCCGATAAACGCAATCGAAAGGGCGCTTCAAAAGTGAGCTTATCGCCGGGTTTGGCCACAGTATTTTCTTGGCCATTTACCGTCATTTTTGTGAGTACTATTGTTTCATTTCCGGTTGTTGGTCCCGAAATAAGCAAAGTATCGCCGCTGTGGAGTTCCTCGTTTGCTAACTCAAAAAGACCCACTTGTGCTTTCACATAATAGTGGCTTATTTTTCCCAGCAACGCCTTTTTTTCGGGCTGTTTTGGGTTTATTTTATGACGAATATCAGAGGATTCTTGAGCTTTTGCTAGGGGTGTATCCGACAAAACACCCGAGTGTTTAAACGTTAATTTCTCGGACTTTCCTTTGCGAAATACCTTATTGCCCACTTGTTTGCCACTTCGCAGTTTTACTTGTTCGGACAAAGGCAAGTGTGTGACGGATAAACACTCTGGGGAGCAGCAATTTTCCATGGCAGCTTGGCAGTCGTCGCATTGAATAAACAACAAATGACAGCCGTCGTTCAAACAATTGGTGTGGTTGTCACAAGGTTTTCCGCATTGGTGGCATTGCGACACGATGTCGTCGGTGATGCGTTCGCCCAAGCGGTGATCAAAGACAAAGTTTTTTCCGATGAATTGGCTTTCTATGCCTTCCTCTTTTATTTGCTTGGCATAATTGATGATTCCGCCCTCCAGTTGATACACATGTTTGAATCCTTGGTGTTTGAAGTAGGCCGAAGCCTTTTCGCAGCGAATGCCTCCGGTGCAATACATCACCAAGTTTTTGTCTTCTTTGTGCAACTTGAGTTGCTCGTGAATAATAGGCAAACTCTCCCGAAACGTTTCAACATCGGGTGTAATGGCACCCTTAAAATGACCAATTTCACTTTCGTAGTGATTCCTAAAATCAACCACAATGGTATTGGGATCGGACAAAATTTGATTGAATTCGTTGGCTTTTAGGTGGATGCCAATGTTGGTTACATCAAAGGTTTCATCGTTTAATCCGTCGGCTACAATTTTGTCGCGCACTTTGATGGTGAGTTTCAGAAACGAATGGTCGTCGTGCTCAACCGCCACATTCAAGCGGATATTTTGCATGAAATTATAGGCTTCTAAGGTTTCCCGAAACGCTTCCATGTTCTCGGCCGGAAGGCTCATTTGGGCGTTGATGCCTTCGTGGGCGACGTAAATTCTACCTAGGGCGTCGAGTTTGTTCCATTGAACAAACAAATCATCTCGAAATTTTTTGGGATCTTCAATTTTGGCATACGCATAGAAAGACAACGTGAGTCGTTGTTTGCCTGCTTGGTCTATCAGTTCGGCTCTTTCTTCTGCGCTTAAGGTGTTGTACAGTTGCATGCTATAAACAGTTTAAGTGAGAAAAATATAGCACAAAAATAGGGATTTTATTTCAACAACAAACGGGCCTCAGCCGAACGTTAGGCAAAAGGCATTGAGCTTGTTGACTTAAAAAAGTCAATTTACACAAAATTACCCCATAAAAAAACCACGCTATTGGCGTGGTTTTTTTATCTTTTATTGGTACTGCCTAGCAATATTCGGCGTAGGCGTCTTGTAAGTTTTCGGCGATCAATTCGGCTGGACGACCTTCAATGTGGTGGCGCTCTAACATGTGTACCAATTCTCCATTTTTGAACAAGGCCATGCAAGGCGACGATGGTGGAAAAGGAAACATGTGCTGACGGGCTGCATCTACCGCTTCTTTATCAACGCCGGCAAAAACGGTAATCAACTGATCGGGTTTTTTGGCGCCGGCTATACTCATTTTGGCACCTGGACGTGCATTTCGTGCTGCGCAACCGCATACAGAGTTAATGACAACCAAGGTTGTTCCTTCGTTTTTTAAAGCTGAATCTACGTCGGCTGCGGAATATAAATTTTCGAAGCCCGAATCAGTTAGTTCGGCTCTCATGGGATTGACCATTTCTGCTGGATACATAGTTTTTTATTTTTGGATTGAGGGAATTAACGTAAAAATCGCAACAAAGATACACAGAAATCGATTGTGATTTTGTGGTGTTTTTGGATAATGTTACGTTAAAAATACTTGGTCAATGGGTTCCCAAAGTTCAATTTTATTGCCTTCTGGATCCATAATCCAAGCAAAAGTGCCGTATTCAAAGGTTTGAGATTCCCCAACTTGCTTTATTCCTTTTGCTTCTAATTCTTGTACTAACAATGCTAAATTTTGTACTCGAAAATTTTGCATAAAAGGTTTATCGCTCGGAGAAAAGTAGTTGGTTTGATCACTAAAAGGTGACCATTGTGTAGCACATTTATTTCCGTCATTGTCTTTCCACCAAAATGTTGAGCCGTAATCGTCGGTGACTAGTCCCAAATTTGTGCGGTACCATTCGATTAGTTCTTTTGAATTGGTTGACTTGAAAAAGATTCCGCCAATTCCGGTAACTTTTGCAGGTATTTCAACATCCGTTTTTTTATCCGAATACTTTTGTTTGATTTTGGCCACAATTACTTGGGCCAATTTGAGGTGGCTTTCGTGCGTCCAACCAGCAATGTGTGGCGAAAGCAGTACGTTGGGCATGGCCAATAAGGCTTGAAAGGCCGCTGGAATTTCGGTGGCATTATCCTGAAACAAGGTTTCAAAGGAACTTTTTTCAAACTCCAATACATCGAGGGCAGCGCCCAAAATTTTGCCTGATTGCAGCGCTTCAACCAAATCGGCAGTGACAACATTTTTACCGCGGGCGGTGTTGATGAGCCAAAACGGTTTGGCAAATTTCGCGATGAATTCCTTGTTTACCAATTGGTGCGTGAGCGGCGTCAAAGGCACATGCAAACTGAGCACATCGGCTTGTTGTTGCAAATCTTGGAGTGAAACTTGCTCAGCATGGGCATCGCCTACATTTTTTTCAAGATCATAACACAACACCTTGACGTCAAAGCCCTGTAATTTTTTGGCAAATGATTTTCCCATATTGCCATACCCAATGAGTCCGATGGTTTTTCCTTCGAGTTCATAGCCGCGATTGCCTTCGCGGTGCCACTTGCCTTCGCGTACTTGTTCGTTGGCTTGCGTGAGGTTATTGAACAAATTGAGTAGCATTCCCAAGGCGTGTTCGCCCACGGCATTGCGATTGCCTTCGGGGGCAGAAATGAGCGTGATATTTTTTGCTTGGGCGTAGTCGCAATCAATGCTTTCGAGTCCGGCTCCTACTCGAGCGATAAACTGCAGCTGAGTAGCGCTATCAATAAATGCTTGGTCAATGGGGAAACGGCTGCGAATGACGATACCATGGTACTCGGGCATGCGGACCATGATTTCGGCTTTGGACGAAGTATAATCAGCGGTATTGGAAAAACCCAAGGATTCGAGCGTATCCCACAAATAGGAATGGTTGCTGTCGAGGTGGAGAATTTTGATTGATGAAAAATCCATAGCGTGTTTTTGTTGTTTGGGCGCATTAGCGATGGCAGTGGCATCCTTTTGTGTAGGCTAGCCGGAGCAAACGATACAACGGACAGCGCGACCTGAACAGGGAATGCCCGAACTTAGAATCCCAATATTAGCTTGGCAATAGAAAAGTAGATTAGAATTCCACAAATATCATTGCTCGTGGTGATAAAAGGTCCGGTGGCCAAGGCAGGATCGATGCCAAATTTGTCGAGTAATAAGGGGATAAACGTGCCAATGAGCGAGGCAATAATAATTACGGAGACCAATGCAATGGTTACAATTATGCCGACAATCACTTCTACATTGAGCAGAAAATGACTGCCTACAAATAAAATAGCGGCCAAAATTACGCCATTGAGTAAGCTCAAGGAAACTTCTTTGAGCAAGCGGTTGATAATGGAACCGCTCAGGGTGTCGTTGGCCAAACCTTGCACGATAATCGCCGAAGATTGTACGCCCACATTTCCGGCCATCGCGGCAATAAGCGGAGTGAAGAAAAATAAGTTGCCGTGGTTGAGCATGGCGCCTTCAAACAGCCCCAATACTTTTACGGTAATAAATCCACCGAGCAAAGCCAAAACCAACCAAGGCAAACGCGCTTTGGTCAATTCGATGATGCTGTCATCGGCTTCTACGTCTTGGGAGATACCCGCCGCCAACTGGTAATCTTTGTCGGCCTCGTCCTTAATTACGTCTACGATGTCGTCAATGGTAATGCGGCCTACCAAACGGCCCAACTCGTCAACTACAGGGATGGCCTCAAGGTCATACTTTTGCATGATTCGGGCTACCTCAACGTCGTCGGTATGTACTTTTACGTAATTTAGTTTACTAATGTATACTTGGCTAATGGGGGTTTTGGTCGAGGTAGTCAATAAATCTTTGAGCGATAATCGCCCTTTTAATCGATCTTCGTCGTCGACTACATAGATAGAATGTACGCGGGAGATGTTTTCGGCTTGGATGCGCATTTCTTTGACACAGGTGAGTACGTTCCAATTTTCGTTTACTTTCACCAACTCCTTGTGCATAATCCCTCCGGCAGTGTCTTCGTCATAACGCAACAATTCGACAATGTCTTTGGCGTGTTCGACGTCTAGCAACTCCGAAATTACTTCTTCTTTACGGTCTCGGGAAAGCTCGGCGATAATATCAGCCGCATCATTGGTTTCGAGTTCATCTAATTCTTCGGCAATTTCTTTGGGAGAGAGACGACTCAAGATGTTTTCGCGGAGGTCTTCTTCCAATTCCAGCAAGATCTCGGCTGTTTTCTCAGAATCCAACACCTTGAAAATATAGGTGGCTTCGTCAAAATCTAACTCTTCTAAAATCTCGGCAATATCAGCGTGGTGTAGATCATTCAACAACAATTCCAGTTGATCATCATTCTTTTCTTGAATGAATTGCTCGAGTTGTTGAATAAGTCCTTTGCTGATTTTAAATTCCATCGGATGCTATTTTTTGAGTTAGTCCAATAAATTGATCGACGTCCAGTTGCTCCGGACGGAGGTCAAAGATACTATCTTCTCGCAAATTATCAGATAAATTTAATGTTTTTAAACTGTTACGTAGTGTTTTACGGCGCTGCTGGAAGGCGGTTTTCACGACGGTAAAAAACAATTTTTCGGAACAGGGAAGGGTGTAATTTTCTTTGCGTGTGAGGCGAAGTACGCCCGATTTTACTTTAGGTGGCGGAATAAATACGTCTTCGTGCACAGTAAACAAATATTCGGCATGGTAAAAGGCTTGCACCAAAACCGAGAGAATTCCATAGGCTTTACTTCCCTTTTTTTCGCAGATGCGTTGGGCAACTTCTTTCTGAAACATGCCTGAAAATTCCGGGATTTGCTGTCTGTTTTCGAGCATGCGAAACACAATTTGAGTAGAGATATTGTAGGGAAAATTGCCAATAATGGCGTAGGGTTTATCTTGAAAAATAGCCTTGAAATCGTATTTTAAGAAATCTTGTGCAATAATTTTACCTTCCAATTGCGGGTATTTTTCCTGCAAATAGGCCACCGATTCGGGATCAATCTCGACTACATAGGTCGTAATGGGTTTGGGCAATAGGTATTTGGTGAGCACGCCCATACCCGGGCCAATTTCTAACACCGTATCGAAGCCATTTAGCGTTAGGGTGTCGGCGATGGCTTGTGCAATGGTTTCGTCTTTAAGGAAATGCTGTCCTAAATGCTTCTTGGCCTTTACCTTTTCCATGGGAATAACTGTGTTTGGGGAAATTTAGTTGGGTTGAAAAAACTCGGCTACCAATGCCAATTCGGTGCGAAAAGCCAGCATTTTGTCGCCAAAGAGTCGGGCGCCTTCTTCCCGCAATCGGGGCGCATCTTCCTGGTAGTAGCGTTCCAGCATTTCTTTACTTTCGGTGGTGTATTGTATGGCATAGGTTTGTCCGCCTAGTTCCTCTTCGACCAAGACTTTAACCATTCGGGCCGAAGAAAATTTTCCGGTAGCCAAAACTGAATTGATGTGTTTTTCTTGCATCCACTGCATCCACTGGTCGTGCACGCTTTCGTGGATATTAACGGTAACATTGTAGTATATCATAACCTTATTTTTATTGTGTTTTGTCGCCTCGCAAAGCACGGAACTTTTTGCGGGCATCGGTATAGTATATGCTGTCTTCGTGGCGGGTGATCACATATTCGTAAGCCGCCATGGCTTTTTGTTTGCAATTAACCAAATAGATAGGATCTCCCGTGTTGGCCTCGACCAGATTTCTATAGATTTCGGCCAAAAAATAATGCGCTTCGTCGTTGTAAATGCCCTCTCCAAATTGAGTAATTTGGGCTTCATAATATGGTATAGCCGCCACGTTATTCCCCATTTTTTCTTGCAATTTGGCCAATCGATACAGGGTAACTTCTTCAATTTCTTGGCCTTTGTAGGTTTTTGCCATGGCTTCGTAGGCCAAAAATGCGTCTTGATTTTTGTTTTGAAAATTCAAAAAATCGGCTTTAGCCAAACTTTTCAAAGCGGTTTGGGTAGAATCGGCTACGGTGGCGTCGCTGATGAGTAAAAAATAATCGAGTGCATCGTTGGCAATGAGTTGGGTAGACGCCGATTTGAGCGCTTTAAATTGCTGTTGTGCCCAAGTAAATTCGGTGGTGTAATAGCTGGTTTTGGCCGACTTTAAACTGGCTTCATGGCCAATTTCGTTGTCTTTGATCTCCTCCTCGATTTGGCTGTAATAAATGAGCGCCTGGTTGAAATTTTGTTCAAAAACCAAAATATCGGCCAATTCCATTTTGAGGTCGGCTTTTTGAAACACATTCAAAGGCAAATCCAAGGCTTGCTTCAACAGCTTTTTAGCTTCAGTACCTTGTTGTAAGGTAAACGCCAAGTAATGCGCATAACTTTTTTGGAGCGGCAAGGTAAATGGCGTTTGCCCAAAGCGTTTCAGCAACAATTCATAATCAGCCGTCAGTTGTGGCAGATCAGCGGCTTGGCCCACATCGATGCGCATTTGCAACAAATAAGTGTGTGATTGTACAAGCAAGGCCACGTCTTTGCTGTTTTCTATTACAAAACTCAAAATCTCTTTGGCTGTTGTTTTGGCGCCTTCATCGCGAGCCAGTTGTGCCAAATTGATGATGTTGGCCAACGATTCTGGATTGCGTTTGTAGACGGCTTTTTCTTGGATAAAGGCTTTGCCGTATTCGCGCTGCTGCACATAATACCAACTGAGTAATTGATTCCAAAATACTTCCGGATTTTTTTGAGCGCGCAAGAGCAGTGCTTTTTTTAAGGTTTCGTGAAAATTTACACTGGCGTCTTCTTGCATAAACCGGGTTAACTGGTTTTGGATGAGCGGCAAATTTTGCGGATTTGTATAGGCTTCGGTGAGAAAAGTGTCAATCATTTTATCGGTATGCCCCAATTGGCCGTGCAATAACGCCAGTTGAAAATTGAAGTTCATTTGCGGCGACAAACTCAAGGCCAATTCATAGGCTTGCAAGGCATACTCCAACAACACATGCCGCTCAAAAGTAGTGGCTACGCCATAGACTTCGTTGGGGTTTTTGCGAATTTTGTCTAGTGCCAACTCGTATTGTTTTTTGGCTTTCTCGGGTTGTTTTTGCAATTGATAATTGTAGCCCAACTCGACCAAAAGAGCAGCCTGTTGAAATTGTTTATTGCGGTTTATGAGGATTTTTTCGGCGGCTGGGAAGTCTTGCAATTGTTGTTGACATTCTACCACGCGCTGAAAATACAAGGAATTGTAGGGCTGCGCGCCCAATAGCGATTCATAACTGATTTTGGCTTTTTCGAATTCGCCTTTATCAAAATAATTTTGCGCCAATTGCTCGTTTTGCGACCAAAGTTGCCAACAGAATAAGCACAAAATTATACTGAGTTTTTTCATTTGAAAAGCCTATTAAACCTAGTTGTTTCGTATTCTATCGACGAATATTGGCACCTGTAACTCTAGCAATAGCGCCTAGTTAATGAGGTCAAATCCGGTGTACGGACGCAACACTTCGGGAATTACAATGCCTTCGGGCGTTTGGTAGTTTTCTAAAATTCCGGCCAACACGCGTGGCAAGGCCAATGAACTTCCGTTAAGGGTATGAGCCAATTGGGTTTTGCCGTCTTTGCCTTTGAAGCGCAATTTGAGTCGGTTGGCTTGAAAGGTCTCAAAATTAGAAACCGAAGAGATTTCTAACCAGCGATCTTGTGCGGTAGAAAAAACTTCGAAATCATAGGTCAAGGCCGAGGTGAATCCCATGTCACCGCCACACAAACGCAAAATTCGGTAGGGCAATTTTAATTCTTGCAAGATGGATTTCACGTGTTCTACCATGCCGTCTAACGCTTGGTAAGAATTTTCCGGATGCTCAATGCGCACAATCTCTACTTTGTCAAATTGATGCAAACGATTCAATCCGCGTACGTGCGCTCCATAGGATCCGGCCTCTCTTCTGAAACAAGGCGTATAGCCCGTGCACAAAACAGGCAACTCGTTTTCGCTTAAAATTACATCGCGAAACAAATTGGTAACGGGCACCTCAGCGGTAGGAATTAGATATAAATCATCTATGCCCACGTGGTACATTTGTCCTTCTTTATCGGGCAATTGACCGGTTCCGTAGCCTGAAGCCTCGTTGACCAAATGCGGCACTTGGTATTCTTTGTAGCCAGCGGCAATATTTTTATCTAAGAAATAATTGATTAACGCGCGCTGTAATCGGGCGCCTTTGCCTTTGTATACCGGAAATCCTGCCCCGGTAATTTTGGTCCCCAACTCAAAATCGATGATGTCGTATTTTTTGACCAACTCCCAGTGGGGCATGGCGCCTTCGTGCAAGACTGGAATGTCACCTTCTTCAAAAACCGTGAGGTTGTCTTCGGCTGAAGTACCTGCAGGAACTATGTCGGCAGGCAAATTGGGTAGGGTATATAGTTTTTGCTGCAAGGCAGATGCCAATTGCTCGGTTTTCTCGGACAATTCTTTGCTTTGCTCTTTGAGTAGTACTGTTTTTTCTTTTAAAATGGCTGCTTTTTCGCGCTCACCCGATTTCATCATTTCGCCAATAGCAGCCGAGAGTTTATTGGCTTCGGTTAATACAGCATCCAATTCGGCTTGGGCTGACCGTCGGTTTTCGTCCAATAGAACCACTTCATTTACCACAAGGCTGGCGTCGATATTTCGTTTGGCCAAGGCAGCAATTACGTGTGCTTTATGTTCGCGGATGTAGGCGATTTGTAACATGATTTTTCGGTGTATTTAGGTATAGAATATCAGTATTTTCGGGAGCAAATTTAAGCAATTGTTTGAGAAAAAGGTGGGCGTATCCAAAAAAGAAATCAGTAGTAAATGGATGGTTTTTGCGTGTTTATCTCTACAAATTAAAAATTTTAAGAATTGTTTCTCGATTAATTATATAAATTCGCAAAAAAATTTAAACATGAAAAACTTAGCTCTTTTATTTTTCATCAGTCTAAGCAGCGTTGTCTTTGCTCAAAACATACAGGGGGAATTTGACGAATTAGTCCAGGCAGAAAAACGCGCGGCCGCCAAAAAAATGCGGATGCAAATCAATCCAAACACCTATAATTATGATGTAGTGTATCACCGCTTAGACTTGACGGTTGATCCTGCTGAACAATACATTTCGGGAGAAGTAACTACCAAATACATCGCCAAAGAAAATTTGTCGACAGTGGTTTTTGAATTGTCAAATGATTTAGAAGTGAGTTCGGTTGTACAAAGAGGAACTTCTTTGTCGTTTACACGCAGTGCAAACAATGAAGTTATTATTAATTTACCTGTAGTACAAAATGCAACTGTTTTAGATTCGGTGAGTATCACCTATGCTGGGGTACCAACCTCATCAGGATTTGGGGCTTTTTCTACAGGCACGCACAATAACGTTCCTGTATTATGGACCTTGTCTGAGCCATTTGGCGCGATGGAATGGTGGCCATGCAAACAAGATTTGAACGATAAAATTGACAGTATTGACGTGTACATTAGCACTCCAACTAATTACACTGCGGTAGCCAATGGAATGCAACAATCCAAAATTGCTGTGGGCAATGGATACAGCAAAACCCACTTTCGTCATGGGTATCCAATACCTGCCTACCTGATTGCAATTGCAGTAACCAATTACACAATCTACAACCAACAGGCTGGTTTAGGAACCGCTGAAAGTCCCTTTTTCCCGATTGTCAATTACCAATATCCGGAGACTGCGGCCACCAATACAACCAGTTTGGCCGTAACCCCTTCTATCATGAACTTTTTTGAAAATACATTTGGCCCTTATCCGTTTCGAAATGAAAAATATGGTCATGCCCAATTTAGCTGGGGAGGCGGAATGGAACATACCACCGTTTCGTTTATGACTGCAGGCAGCAATGGCGGTTATAGCCGAAGTTTGATTGCACACGAACTGGGTCACCAATGGTTTGGCGATAAAGTAACCTGCGGAACCTGGAAAGACATTTGGCTCAACGAAGGTTTTGCTACCTACATGGCTTCAATGGTTGTCGAGCACCTTGATGGAGCAGCTGCATTTGTAACCAGCAAAAATTCGATGATTACCAGTATTACTTCGCAAGCAAGTGGAGCAGTATACCTAACCGATACCGAAGCGCTCGATGTGAACCGCATATTTAGCAGTCGTTTATCCTACAACAAAGGAGCAATGGTGCTGCATATGTTGCGATACAAACTGGGAGATACTGCATTTTTTCAAGGATTGCTAAACTACTTAAACGATCCAGATTTGGCTTATGCCTATGCGTTAACTCCAGATCTTCAGGCGCATTTAGAAGCTGCATCGGGCGTAAATTTGGATGAATTTTTTAATGACTGGGTATACAAACAAGGCTATCCAATCTACACTATTACGACCCAAAACATTGCTCCTGGTCAAGCTCGCGTTACAATTAATCAAGCCCAATCTCACAGTTCTGTTTCGTTTTTTGAGATGCCTGTTCCGGTAAAATTAACAGGATCTGGAGGACAATCTTTAGATTTACGTTTAGAGCATACGACCAACGGCCAACAATTTATTGTCAATGTGCCTTTTGTGGTTACCGGAGTTGTATTTAACGCCAATAAAGATATTATTTCTAAAAATGGTTCGGCAACTTTGGGCAGTGCCTCATTTGAATTGAGTGAATTGGTTGGGGTGTATCCCAATCCTACAAACTCAGAAATAAACATCAGCCTACCCAATACAATTGCATTTGAAAATTGTGTAGTATTCAATGCTTTGGGTCAGAAAATGGGCACATACAACAGCACACAATTTACTATTGACCAATTGGCTGTAGGCATGTATTCCTTAGTAATCAATACCTCAGAGGGAAGTATTCATAAAAATATCATAAAAAAATAACAAGCCGCTAGCCGCATAACCGAAAGTAAGGTGAAAACCTTACTTTTGTGCGTTTATAAAACTACACATCGCTATTTATGGAAATTGCAATCAAGTTGTCTCAGTTTTTATTGAGCTTGTCCTTACTGATCATCCTGCACGAATTGGGTCATTTTATCCCGGCCAAATTATTTAAAACCCGGGTTGAAAAATTTTACCTGTTTTTTGACATTAAATTTTCTTTACTCAAAAAGAAAATTGGCGAAACCGAATACGGGATTGGCTGGCTTCCGCTGGGAGGATATGTGAAAATATCGGGGATGATTGACGAAAGCATGGACAAAGAGCAAATGGCTTTGCCACCACAACCTTGGGAGTTTCGCAGCAAACCAGCTTGGCAACGCCTCATCATTATGTTGGGCGGTGTAACGGTCAATTTTATTTTGGCCTTTGTGATTTATATCGGAATGACTTTTTACTACGGTGAATTATACCTAAAAAATAGCGAATTAAAAGACGGAATAGCCGTAACCTCAAAAGTAGGCGAAGAACTGGGCTTTAAAACCGGCGATAAAATCCTAGCCATAGACGGTGAAACAATCACCAGATTTAATGAGGTGCCCAACAAATTGTTGTTTGCTAAAAGCGTTGATATTGAGCGCAATGGCGCCAAACAAACCATTGCCCTTCCAGTCGATTTGATCAAGAAAGTTATGGGTGGCGAAAAACGTCCGTTTATTGGTTGGAGAGAACCCTTTGCTGTGGGCTTAGTGGACGACAAATCGGCCAACAAAAACAACTTGAAACCCAAAGATATTGTGTTGCGCATGGGCGAGCAATCGACTCCCTACATGGACCAAGTAATTGCCTATGCCGAAGCGCACAAAGGGCAAAACGTAACGGCCGTAATTTTGCGCAACGAAGTGGAAACTCCCGTGAATTTGCAGATAAACGCACAAGGAAAAATTGGTGTTTACCAAGCGCGATTAGGTGTAGAAAGTTTGGAAAAATTAGGGATTTACAACTTTACCGAGCAACACTATAGCTTTTTTGAATCGATTCCGGTGGGTCTCCAAAAAGGAAAAGACCAAGTGTTGGGTTATGGCAAACAACTCAAAGCCATTTTTAATCCAGAAACTGGTGCCTACAAAGGCGTAGGTGGGTTTAAAGCCATTTTTGATATTTTCCCTAAAACCTGGAGTTGGGAAGTGTTTTGGAGCATTACTGCGATCCTCTCGATCATGTTGGGAGTCATGAATTTATTGCCCATTCCTGCCCTTGACGGAGGCCACGTAGTGTTCTTGTTGTACGAGCTAGTCAGTGGGAAAAAACCAAGTGATAAATTCTTGGAAAATGCCCAAATGGTGGGATTTGTTATGCTTATTACACTACTTGTTTTTGCCAACGGAAACGACATTTACAAGGCCATTATAGGCAAATAATTATTTTTAGAAAATTTGTACGCATTTATTTGCAAAAAATATTTTTCGCGTTATATTTGCAACCGCTTTAAAAGGCAACACGCCTTCCTCCTTAGCTCAGTTGGTTAGAGCATCTGACTGTTAATCAGAGGGTCCTTGGTTCGAGCCCAAGAGGGGGAGCAAAAGTCCAGCAGAAATGTTGGACTTTTTTTGTTTTTATATGTAATTCTTTAACTTTTTTCAATTTTTTTTGTTTTTACAAAATAATTTTATTTTTTTGTATTTCTTTTTCTATAATAATATTAGCCAACACTCTTTAAGAAAAAAGCATCTATTTAACATTATTATATGAAAACTAAAAATATGAAAACTAAAATTTTATCATTTACAGCTATTATTTTGACATTAATCTCTTGTTCAAATGACAACGAGGAAGCCAATACACCAACAACAAATCCAAACAAGGTTTTAGTTTTGAAAGTTGACTATAATACAAATCAGTTTGAAGGAGGAAAAGAACTATCTTTTCCTAATACTACCTCTAATATGACTTTAACTAATCAATATGTTGCTCCTAGTGATTTTGGAAGTGTTAAAATTATTTATCAAGAATTAAACGAAACATTATTTGATGGGACAATTGTTTGGAGTGGTCTTGGACAAATGAATTATCCTCAAAATTTATTAAATGCAAATCAATTTGATACAGTTATGACAACAGATTATGTTGCACCAAGTGCAGGATTTGTAAATATATTTAATCCAGATAATACAACATACAGTTATAATGAAGTTTGGACTTCAGTACAAAGTTTGGTAAAAGTTAGACAATATTTATATTCAAATCCGAACGCTAGTGTTAAACTATTTTTATACACTCCAAGTGTTGGAATTGGAAATCCAGCAGAATGGGATTGGATTATTTTTATGAAAAACTAAAAAAAGTACATCAGGAAGTTACAAAGCTTTAAGAAAAAGTAAATATAACTTCCTGCAATTTTACACGAAGTTCAACCCTTCAATTTCCTAATAATTACATACTCAATAATCGCATTAAAATTGTAACTTTCTCCAAGAGGGGGAGCAAAAGTCCAGCAGAAATGTTGGGCTTTTTTTGTTTATACAATCCAAATTTATAAAAAAAAATTCTCGTGAATAAATAATGATTTTTTACCTGTGGACTTGTATAATTGTTTATTCATATTGTTAAATACTAGTTTAAGGCATCAATATACATATAATTATTTGAAATTCAATGTTTTAATTTATAGAACTTCCCTTTAATGTTTATACAGTTATATCAATTGGATTTAAAATTTGTTACCCCTAATTATGAATTATTTTTATTTTATTGAAAAACTAAGTCAATGTTTGGAATTCCATAGTTTGGAACTGGTCCGCCAGTGCCATAAAAATTGGAGGAATAAATGGTTAATGCTCCAGAATTTACAGGATATGGAACTGTACCAGAATTAAATCGACAAATGCTACCTATTGTGTTACCAATATTTCCTAAATAATTAGATGCAATTCTTCTTACAGTATATCTATTACCTGTAACAAGAGCAGTCGGTGTAATAGTTTGATAATCTATTGCGGCCGAATTAAAAACATGATTTCCTGTGTAAACCAATGTGCTGGTAGTGTTGTTGTAAATTTCAATGGTGTACGGAATATTTGCTGCGAAAAGATTTGCGTTTCCTTTGTATCCAACAGTACAAACTGTTTTGTTTACATTTACATCAAATGTGTATTCGTGTGTAACTAAATCCATATTGGTGTAGTTGTCAAACAATACATTACTTGCTAAAGTAGTGGAATATAGATTTTGAAAATCGGTTCCAACAGTATTACAATTTGATGGTGGCGATGGTGAACAACCAATAATTAGTAAGAGTATTAATGGGAAAGTTACGATAATTTTTAAATGTGTTTTCATAATTTCTAATTTTTATTAAGTTAGTTTTGAAAATTGATTTTTTTGATTTTTCACAACACAAATTTATACTTTTATAATTATACAAACCTAACAATTTAGAAAATACTTATTAACTAAATCATTGTTTTCCTGATAGTTAAATAAATTATCATCGCATTAAAACTGCAACTTTCTCCAATAGGGGGAGCAAATGAAAGCCATTATGAAAGTAGTGGCTTTTTTTACTAAAAATTAGTATGATTTAACTAATTATTGCCAAATTGTCACTAAATTATTATTTTTTAATGAAAAAAATTTTTTTTTTTTTTAAAATATTATTTTTGAAAATATATAAGTGAAGACCAGAAATCACTTTTAAAAAATGGGGCGAAACCGAAAAGCCATAGGAGTAGGAACAAATATAAATTCAAGTTTATGAAAA